>Ga0222634_1000012_pt1 | contig 264310 bp, 233 predicted proteins | sample AntAcemetageno50_FD_179807 | JGI IMG/M metagenome (GOLD analysis project Ga0222634, IMG submission 179807) | Saline water microbial communities from Ace Lake, Antarctica - #50 | ecosystem: Environmental > Aquatic > Non-marine Saline and Alkaline > Saline | place: Antarctica: Ace Lake... | reverse complement strand
TAGTCAATCTACTGCTACTGCTACCACTGAACAGCCTGAAACGGTAATCACTATCACCGATGATGCTGCCTTCTCTGCTGGCAACGACATGAAGCCTATTCTTACTAAACCAAAATTGTAAATATTTTTAGCATGATAGCTAACTTGTTTTATATTCAACCATGAATATTCTTCTAGCATTTTTTTTTAGCTTTTATGCATTTCAACCTGGGCTTGAAAATAGAATTGCAGATCAGGCAAGCTATTATCTTGATAACATAATTACGGGCACAAATGTATCCGAAAATTACTGGGCATTAAACGAATTATATCAGTCTTCATGTGCAAATAATAACTCTGTAATAAGAATTATAATCAGTTCTAATCATACAGAGGTAAAATCTTTATTTACTTCAATACCATGCGGAGAAAGTGAGCTTGTTCAAGCTGAAAATAAGTTAGAACGCATAAAAGAAATTGCAACTAAAATTGGCTCTAAAGAACTTATTTCACATTATTTACTTATTGAAGAAGATTTAGATAAAAGGAATGAGAACTTAAATATCTATAAAAATAAATGGAGAGATGATTTAAATCTTAATGAGTTAACACTTTTCGATTTTATATTAAATTATAAGGAATTTAATTCCGAAATTATTTCATCCATTAATTCTGAATTTCTTTATAACTCCATTCTTTTTAGTAATAAACTTTCCACATTTATCCCACCTGATTACCGAAATGAAATTGCTACTATTTGGGTCAACGAATTCAAAAATTCTTATCCTGAAAAAAGCCTTCTTAGTTCTATTCAACTAACAAATATTGTCTCAATTTTATATGAGTTAGATAGATACCCACAAGTTCGATTATTTTTAAATGAGGTTTATAATGATAACCATTTCCCGATCTCTACAGAACAAGCTAGACTTCTAAATGTAACAAGTTATTCGCTTTTTGTAATCGGTAGATATGATGAATCACTTAATATTCTGAGAGAGCATTTGATCCCATTATATAAGTATTTAAAACAAACTGATAAGGTAGAGTCATCTGAGTTTACCAAAGGTGTTAATCTTTATTCGTTAGGTAAATTTGAAGAAGCAAAAATCACCTTCGAGAAAATATTCTATGATCCATTATCAACGATTTCTAAGCTTCAATTATTCAATAACCTAAGTATTTGTTATTTCAAATTAGGCGAAAAAAATAAATATCTAGATTTACAGTTAAATGCACTTGAAGAGGCTAATCAAGGAACTAAGTATAAAGAACGACTAATCATTTTACGAAACCTTTTCATCTATTATACTTCTATAAAAGATTCTGAAACAGCACTTCTATACTTAAATAGAGCCGAGCAAATTGCACTCGAAAATGAAGATAATTATGAATTAGCTGCGATTCATGCATTCTCAGGTACTTTCTATTGGGAAAATTATAAAGATGCAGAAAAAGCACTGAATGAGCTTAGTATTGCTCAAAAAGAATTCGATCCAAGCAAGGATTTCGCTGACTTTGTTAATGTACTTAAAGAGGAAGCGGAAATTCTAATTACCATAAAAAATCTTGATCGTGCGAGAGTTAAATTTGAGGAATTGAAACAACTTTCAATTCAAAGTTCAAATACACCAAATTATCTAGAATCATTAATTGGTTTAACTGAAATAGAGTTATTAGAAAATGACTTAATTGATGCTGCTAGATTAATTGAAGAAATAAAAATATACCCTCTTGATGACATCGATTTTGAACTTTTAGTCAAGTACAATACTGTGAAATCATCACTTTTATTTAATACAGGATATAAAAGAGATGCATATCAAGAACTTATTCCAGTAATAGAACAAGTAATAGATAGAGCAAAAACTAGTATCGATTCACAAACTGGTTTTTGGTCAATTGAACCTGAGTATATAGCGGCCTTTAATACCATTATTAAAATGCTTATTGATTTAAATGATGAAAGTAAGGCTTTACAATTATTGGATGAGCTTAAAACAATTAATGATGTAGCTCTTTATAATAGTCCCATTTTAAGGGCAAAAAAGTTAACTGAAGAAGACTTAGCTCAAGATCAACTTTTGAATAAACAAATCATAGACCTTAGAACTGAATACTTAAATAGCTCTTCAGATGATAGATTTAGTATTAAAGCAGATATTGATAGACTTTCTGCACAAAGAGAACAGATTCTTAATAAGATTAGAATTGACATAAACGACAACCCTATTTCAACCTGGTCATTGCAAAAAAAGCTAGCTAATGATGAAATGGTAATCCACTATACAGAAATTGGCGAGGAACTCTATGTTAGTTATGTTACTAGAGAGATTATTAAAATTGAAGTGATTAATTTTGGCGCCACTAATAAGCGTCTATTTGAAGAAACCGCTAATAATCTAGCATCTTCTAATACCAATCTTAATCAGTTATATGAAATCTACAATGTTTTAGGTATCAAAAATAATATCCCAAATACAATTAAGACCTTAACAGTAATACCTGATAATTACTTATTTAGACTTCCACTTGATATCTTACCAACTAAGGAGCCAGAAAGTAGTAATAGCTATGGTTCTACTCATTATTTAATTGAGGACTTTAATGTCAGATATTATACGTCTATTAATAATTTCCTCACTAATTCCAGAAAAATAACCAAAGATTATGAGCTAGATTTCTCGGCTTTTGCCCTCTCAGACTTTAGCAGTTTCGAGGATAGGAATCTCCAATCCCTTCCATTTGCAACAAAAGAAGTGAGATCAATTAATTCTAAACTTGAAAATTTCAAAAATAAATCAATTTTCTTAGAATCTGATGCTGATAAATCTACCTTCCTTGAAAGTGCAAAAAGCTCAAAGATTGTACATGTAGCCACACATAGCGAAGTTTCTGAGCAGGATCCATTATTCTCTACTATTTACTTAAATAATAGCAATGATGAAGCATTAACATCCCTCTATGCATATGAGCTATTTGATACACAAATGAATAGTGAATTAATAATGTTAAATTCCTGCAGTTCTGGTTCAGGTAGTTATTTACAAGGAAGTGGCATCATGGGCATTAGTAGAGCATTAAGATATGCTGGTGCAAAAAGTTTAGCGTTAAATCTTTGGTCTGTTAATGATAAAGCAGCATCTGAATTTGCGACCAGTTTTTATACTACAATAAATGGTGGGTCATCAAAATGGGAAGCTATGCGAAGTGCAAAGCTGTCACTTCTAGAAAAGGGAAATGCTAATCCTTATTATTGGGGAGCATATATGCTTATAGGAAATTCGAGCCCATTAACAGAAAAGCCAGCTAGAGCTGGCTTTTTATATCCTGTATTGCTTTTAACAATTGGTTGGTGTGGTTATAAAATTAGACGGGAAAAACTCTAACGCTTATTTAAAGCTTCAAGATAACTTTTCGCAAGTCGGCTAAATCCACCATTTAATTCATAAGTTTTTTGGAATGCAGATTCTGCTTCTTCTAACCTTTCAAGCTGAAAGTAAGCATTACCTAAATACCAATATCCTTTTTCAAGGGTTTCGTTATTAATCGAAGATTGAGTTACAACACGCTCGAAATTACCTAGAGCTGCACTATACTCACCATAATTATACTGAATGGATCCCAAAGTAAGTGACATTTCAGCAATACGCTCTGGAGTATTTGTATCGGCCAATTCAATTTCTAATAATTCGATAGCTTGTTCTACATTTCCATCAGAAGCCAATTGAATTGCCTTCTTAATTACATCTATACTACTAATAGGTGAACTATCATCAGTTCCTCTAATAACACCTAAGTCTAGTTGTTCTTGAGGATATATTTCAACTAAGCTATTTGTACCATTATAATTGATGACACCAATTACACCAATAATGATGGCTATAGCAGCAGCTGTACCATAGTTTAATACCTTACGAAGTCTATAAACTGGTGCAACCTGGTTTTTACTTCGTTGCTTTTCAAAAATAGATTTTATGTTAGCAACACTTTTAGTGTAATCTAAATAATACCCATCTTGAATCAATTCGGCCCACAATTCATCGACTTGTTCTTGAGAGAGTTTCCCATTGACGTATAAGTCAATTTTATGCTCTAAGTCTTTATTTACATTGCTTTCAATCATATTCTGATTTGTGAAATTGTTACAATTTATTCAATTTCGATAACTGGAATCGATCTTCGTAAGCAAAAAATACCGTCTTTTTTTGTTCACTCTATTTCTTTCTATGATACCCTGTCAGCAAAACAATTCTGACAACACAACTATATTCTCATTAGTTTAGTTGTTTCCAATTGACAAGAGACAGATGTTATCCTTTTGTTACATTCGTTACCAAAATTATTTTTATTTATTTAATCTGATATTAAGAGTTAGGTAAGATTGAAGTATCACAAACTTAAATTTATTCTAATAAACAAGATAGACACAAAAAACGCGCATTTAATGTAACTATGAAAAAACCTTTCCAATACTTTCTGCAGACATTAATAATAATTTTCTTTTTTCTTTCTTGCTCTTCAATTCCTGAGACTAGAATATCTGGAACTATCGATTATATAGGTGATGCAGAATTTTATATTGAACTACCCCCGCTTCATTATAAATATTCGATAAAAGATCGCATACCTCTAGAAGTAGTAAATGGAAGATTTGAAACAAATATTAATATTGAATCTTCTCAAATTGTAATGCTCGTTATTCAAGATATACAATACCCAATATACGTCGAATTGGGGAGCGACTTAAATATTGATATTAATAGAGCCAAATTTCCTTTTGAAGTCGTAATAGATGGCCCTTCTTCTATTTCAAATTTAGCCTACCAAAGCTTTCTTAAAGAAACTCAAGGTCTAGATGCAATCATCATTACTGAAATGGATAAATTCAAAGTTGGAGAAAGAAACACAGCTCTTGCATATAGCAGAAAAAAACTAGAAAGTGCTGAATCAAACTTTAAGGATACCTCTTTACAACCACTCTATCATAAGGTAATTGGAGAAGATTTAGTCCTAAAATTAAGAGCTGTTGAGTATTCAGCCCGACACAATTCAACGTATAACACTAATTATGAAAGACAAAAAGTAGTTGATGAAGCAAAATCTAAAGGCTTTTTTGTCTTAGAATCCTTGGTAGCTCAACGTGCAGGTATAAGAGATTTTACACATTATTATTCTCGCACTTTCGGCATATATGATAGCTTATATAGAGTATTTGATACATCATTAACTGAATATGATATTAAACAACTTGCTTATGATGAGCTTAATGAAAAGCGAATGATGGTCATATCCCAGATTGAAGACAGAAATGCAAAAGCATATGCAGAACTATTTATAGTCGCTGAAAGAATAGGAGAACAGCCCTTCGCTATTTCTGAACCAACTTATGAGGCCTATATAAATGAATATCCAGAATTCACCGAATACTTAGAATTTATTACCTACTTTTATAACGAAATTAAATCCGTTTCACCTGGACAGCCCGCTATACCTTTTAGTATTTCTGATATATCTGGTAAAATTCATACACTTGAGGATTACTCTGGGAAATTTGTTCTTTTAGACTTTTGGGATGGATGGTGTCAACCTTGTTTGGTTGAATTCCCATACATGCGCGAAGTTTATAACGAATATTCAAGAGATGACTTTGAAATAGTTGGAATCTCAACTGAGGTTGATAGTTTAGTATGGATTGATGACCTCACTCAATTTAAAAACCCTTGGCCTGAATTGTATGGTGGAAAAGGAACTGATCAAGAAACCTTTAAAGGTTATAAAGGTGGTGGAATTCCTTTTTATATTCTTCTTGATCCAGATGGAAATATCGCCCGATATAATGATATTACACCATCCTTTAATTTAACAGAAGTTCTGGATAGTTTACTTATAACCTACAAAACCAAATCAGCCTCTTTAGAATGAGATTTATATCAATTTTAGTTTTCACCATTACCATTCTATCATGTTCAGCGAAACCAGTTGAAGAAATAAAGGAAACAAGTTTTACCGATCGTGAACTTGGTCAATTGCTAGTTTTAGGTTTTCGAGGGACTGAAATAAATCCTGAAAGTGATATCGTAAAAGATATTAAGGATTTAAACATTGGTGGTTTTGTACTTTTCGATTATGATGTAGAAAGCAAGAGTTATGGCAGAAATATTGCTTCTGATGATCAATTATTAAAATTGTCTAGCTCACTTGTTGCATACTCATCAAATCCACCATTTATCGCTATTGATCAAGAAGGTGGGCAAGTTTCCCGTTTAAAACAAAAAATTGGGTTTCCTAAAACAGTTTCAGCACAATACCTTGGAGAGGTAGATAATGAAGACTCAACTCGGCATTATGCACGAAATATAGCTCAGGAATTCATGGTAGTTGGTGTAAATACTAATTTCGCACCTGTTGTTGACGTAAATACCAATCCTAATAATCCTGTAATTGCAAAATATGAACGAAGTTATTCCTCTGATCCTAATAAAGTAGCCGAGCATGCTGGTTATGTAATTGATGAATTCGATAAAGAAGGGATTCTATCTGTTTTAAAACATTTTCCGGGACATGGTAGCTCTACAACTGATTCTCATCTTGGCGTCACTGATGTATCAAATACATGGAATACTGAAGAATTGATCCCATATAAAACTCTATTTAGTGAAAAGAAGATTAATGCTGTTATGACTGCTCATATCTTTAATTTGAATATTGATCCTGATTGGCCAGCAACACTTTCACCAAAAACAATTAACGGTTTACTACGAGACTCTTTAGGTTTTGAAGGAGTGGTTTTCTCAGACGATATGCAAATGGAAGCTATTCGATCCGAGTATGGCCTTGAAACCGCTATTGAACAGTCTCTCAATGCTGGAGTAGATGTTCTTATTTTCGGAAATAACTTGGTATTTGAAAAGGATATTGCTCAGAAAGCAATTGATTTAATTCAAAAGTTAATAGCTGAAGGAAAGGTCACAGAGGAAACAATCCAGACTTCATTAGATCGTATCGCTGTACTAAAAAAAGATGTTATTGAAGATCTTTGCACATGCTTGAACTTCTAAGAAAGGAAATACTATCCAAAACTGAAAATTTTGTTCAAGATAAACTAAAGGGTGATTCTGGACATGATTGGTGGCACATACATCGAGTTAGAAACACTGCATTAACACTAGCAAAGGAAGAAAAAGCTGACCATTTTATTGTTGAAATAGCAGCATTGTTACATGATATAGCAGATCATAAATTTCATAATGGTGATGATTCCATAGGTCCGAAAATTGCAAGAGAATGGTTAGAATCTTTGAATATTGAAGAGCCTCAAATTCAACATATCTGTAAAATTATTGAAGGTGTTTCATATAAAGGGGCGGATGTTGCGACTCCAATGACATCAATTGAGGGTAAAGTAGTTCAAGATGCAGATAGATTAGATGCGATAGGTGCAATCGGAATTGCTCGGGCCTTCTCGTATGGTGGGTTTAGAAATAGAGAATTATATAATCCTGAAATCCCTCCTGTCCTACATTCCACTTTTGAAGCATATAAAAAAGATAAAGGACATACTATCAATCATTTCTATGAAAAACTTTTTTTATTAAAAGATAGAATGAACACGACATCAGCAAAAAAAATGGCTCAAGAGAGGCATTCGTTTATGGAAGATTATATCCATCGCTTTTTAGGTGAATGGGATGGGAAATGAAAAGATCTACAAATTTATTAAAGACAAGCTCATTATTAATCATTGTCACAATTTGTACAGTTATTATTGGTGAGGTATTAGTTAGAATTATTCTTCCACAAGATAAAATGATTACTTGGATTGAAATGCATCCAGATGGATTTGTAATGAATCAATCAGGTGGATCAGCCTTTCATGAATTTGGGGATAGAATGGCTAATTATCATTTCACAAAAGAAAGACTTCGAGGAACTAAACTTGATTCTAACAAAGTAAATATTCTAACTATTGGTGATTCATTTACTTTCGGTCTCCTGTTAAATGAAGAAAAAATATATGTACACCTTCTTCAGGAAAAGGCAGATATAATTTCCCCTGATTCTATCCAATTTTTAAATGCTGCGGTTGGTGGTTCTGGATTAGCAGATTGGCCGGGTTGGTTAGATGAATATGGTGAAGAAGTTGCTCCAAAATTTCTTCTCTACTTTATGAATTATGATGATGTTAATAGAGCTTTATCAAAAAATTTATTCATCTATAACCAATCTACTCCATATTCATTAATTAAATCACAAAGATGGGCACCTCGAAGCTTCCTCAATAATCTAGGTCAGAAAAGATGGTATCGATGGCTTCAAAGTAACTCGCATATTGCAAATATTGCTGTTTCAGTTTTGTGGAAAAACATCTATTTCAAAGATTTAACAGATAATTTTAACCCAGAAAAAAGTTCCGTTCCTATTCCTTCATTGGATTCATTTGCTGAGGAATCTGATTATTCCAACAAACTAACCAATGCGATTTTAGAAAAAATAAACTCATGGTGTGATTTAAATGGGTGTAAATTCCTTGTCATAAATACAGGCTATTTCGAAATGGAACAAATGTCGATCTATGATCAAAAATTTTATGATTGGGTTCGATATGATACTCTAAACCATAATTTTAATTACTTTGATAATGTTGCTTGTGTTCAGGAAAAAGCAGGGTTAAACCTAGATGAAATCAAAATTTCTGGGGACAGTCACCCAAATGAAAGAGGATCTCAAATTATAGCTAATTGCACTTGGGAAATACTTGCTAGTGAACTAGCTAATCAATAACCTTGATATAACAATCTTTAAATTATGACCCTTACCCAACTTTCATATATCGTAGCAGTTGAGAAGTATAGACATTTTGTAACTGCAGCTCAGAAAATATTTATTACGCAGCCAACTTTAAGTATGCAAATTCAGAAGCTTGAAGATGAACTCGGAGTTCTTATTTTTGACCGATCAAAAACACCAGTTATTCCAACAAGTATTGGTGTTCAGATTATCGAAAAAGCAAAAATTATTTTACATGATGCTAAACATATTGAAGATTTAGCAGCAGTAAACGATGGCGAGTTAAAAGGATCGTTTAAAGTTGGTATAATTCCTACAGTAGCTCCTTATTTAGTTCCATTATTTCTGAGAACATTTTCTGAAAAACATCCAAAAATTGAACTTTCGTTTAGAGAGATGTTGACTTCCGAATTATTAGAAAACTTACAGGATGATAAGATCGATGTTGGAATTATTGCGACATCAACAGATCAACACTTCTTTGAAGAAGATTTATTCCTTGAACCTTTTCTTGGTTATGTATCTACTATGCATAAATTTGCAAGTAAAGATAAGCTTGACTTGTCTGACCTATATAAAGAAAATTTATGGTTGTTAAATGAAGGACATTGTTTTAGAGATCAAGCAATAAAGCTCTGCAAAAAGGACAATGAAAAAATTAATAAGGGAAACATTAGCTTTGAAAGCGGTAACCTTGAAACCCTCAAAAGGTTAGTAGAACAGGATTTTGGTATTACTTTAATGCCTTATTTATCAATGGAAGATCATGATACAAGGTGTGCAAATGGTGTTACCAAAGAGTTCAACGAGCCTATTCCTACAAGAAAAATAAGACTTGTTTATAGTCGTGAATATCTAAAAAGGAATCTAATAACTGCATTAGGTGAAGTTATTAAAGAATCGATTCCTGATATTTTAAAAACCCAAAAAGAAGAATTATTGGTGGAATAGTATCGAGTCCACAAATCAGTATTCTATCATAGTTATGTTAACCAGAGTCATACTTCTCAGTTTATTATTTGTACAATCATCATATGGTTGGCAATTAACTGTTGACTTCTCGAGCTCTGATCTCCCTATTGTTATAATTGAGACTGAAGGTCAAGACATCCCTTTTTCTGATCCTAGAATCATTGCAAATATGAACATCATTTTTAATGGTGATGGTGAACGAAATCAGATATCTGATCCTGCTAATAATTACACAGGCAAAATAAGTATCGAAATTCGTGGTGAAAGTTCAGGCGGTTGGGATATTAAAAGTTATGGAGTAGAAACTCAGAATAATGATGGCAGTAATAGGAATGTTTCTCTACTAGGATTACCTGAAGAAAATGATTGGGTTCTTCATGCTCCATTCTACGACCGCTCATTGATGAGGAATGTTCTAAGCTATCACCTAGCTCGAGAAATGGGATGGTATGCTTCCAGAACCGTTTATTGTGAGTTAATACTAAACGGGGAGTATCAAGGGATTTATGTACTGATGGAGAAAATTAAGAAAGATGAAAACAGAGTTGATATTTCTACTCTTTCCCCCGAGGAAATAACAGGAGATGATGTTACTGGTGGATACATTTTAAGAGTTGATAAAGAGGGCTGGAATCCAGGAATTGATTCTTCCTATCCACCTTCTGAATTCTCGGATGTAATCCTTCGCTACCAGTATTATTACCCAAAAGCAGAAGGTATGGCTCCTGAGCAACAAACTTATATTCAAAAGTTCTTGAGAGATTTTGAAGATCTTATGTTTGATGGTGATTATTCCGATCCAGTATCAGGTTATACTCAATATCTAAACGTCGATTCTTTTGTTGATTACTTAATATTGAATGAATTGAGTAGAAATGTTGATGGATATAGGCTCAGTTCTTATCTAACTAAACAAAAAGATAGTAATGGTGGTAAACTCATTGCAGGACCTGCTTGGGATTATAATTTTAGCTTTGGGAATTCTGGTTATTATGAATCCGAACAAATTGAAGGATGGCAACTTCTTTTTTTTACCGATAATGAATCATTTCAACAAGGGGATAGTTTTCAAGTACCTTTTTGGTGGAAAATTCTCTTAAATGACGGAAGTTTTAGAAAAAAACTGAGAGAACGATGGACGGAGTTAAGACAATCTACCTTATCTCTCGATTCACTTAATACTACCATAGATCATTTTTCTAGTATTACTGAAGAAGCACGTTCACGTAATTTCGAGATTCGTCCTAAACCAGGTTCCGTTGATTTAGGCGGTGGATGGTTCCCTTATGATCCAAGGAACGAAGAAATTGAGACCTATGAAGATGAATTAACACTCACCAAAAATTGGATTGCTGACAGAATTAACTGGATTGATAATAATATTATATTACTAGTTTCAAATGAAGAAGTAAGCAACCCTTCTTCATTTAAGTTATTCCAAAATTATCCAAATCCCTTTAATCCAACGACCCTAATTCAGTTTGAAATACCAGACGTATCCTTTGTTAAACTGAATGTATACAATCTTCAGGGGCAATTGGTCAAGCAATTGCTAAATAAGACTATAAATTCTGGTAAGCACCAGATTCAATTTGATGGAAACGGAATTTCAAGTGGAGTTTATTTCTATACAATTGAGACAGGCAGTTTTCGCCAAACCAGAAAGATGTTACTTATTAAGTAGGTTGTTTGATACTTATTAAAGCTAAGTTTTGGATTGTAGTAAATACATAAAAAAAGTGCTGCTCTACTTCCATTTAAGAAATTGAACAACACTTTAATAAAAACTGATTAGCAACCTAGCTATTATTGATAACTAATTATCCAGCTGCAATTTTAGCAATTTCACTTATTTGAAGTGATGGTTCGACATTGGTGAAGTTTGGAAGATCCGCTAATATCTCAGGAGCATTTGGACCAAATGAATTTTGAAAATCTTCTACTGTGTCAAAATACATAGTTGTTTTACATACGTAAGCTGCATCAGAACCTGGAGCTCCACCAGCTATTCCATATTCTACCATGGCACCTTTTAATGGATCACCTAGTAATTTATTAACTAATGGAATATGATTTTCTAAATAATACTCTTTATCAAATGTAGAGCCTTCAGCATTTGCATAAGACACTGTTACGGTAATCATTCCTTCTTTCATATTCGTCTTTACTTATATTTATTGTAACCCAATTATTTAGGAAAATTATAGTAGTCAATTGACATAAACCGAACAAACTAGAACTAAATTAAAACATGTCTTTTGAGGCTATTCCTCATTCTTATAAATCTTTCCATCTTTCATTACAAAAACTACATTCTCCAAGGTTTTGATATTCTCTAATGGATTTTCATCTATGGCTATGATATCTGCAAACATACCCACTTTTATTTCTCCAACTTCTCCACCCATTCTTACCAAATCAGCAGGAATAATGGTTGCTGATCGTAATGCATCGGCGTTTGTCATTCCTCGATTAATCATCGCTGTAAATTCGTAGGCATTTTCCCCATGAGGAATGAGAGGTGAATCTGTACCTAGTGCGATTTTAACTCCTGCTTTAATGGCATTAGATAATGATTGTTTTGCAAGAGGATCTACATAATCTGCTTTCGCTTTCTTTTTTGGAGGAAGCATCGTTTTATCCATGCTTTCCATTAATCTAGATGTTGGAACAAGTACTACATTATTATCAATCATCAATTGAATCGCCTCATCATCCAGAATGGAACCGTGCTCAATAGAATTCACACCTGCTCTGATAGCTGCTTTTATTCCTTCAGTCCCATGGGCATGTGCCGCTACCGGAATTTCATGACGATGTGCTTCTTCTATTATGGCAACCATTTCCTCATTACTTAGTTGTTGAGCTCCTACTGCATCTTCAAGTGAAAGTACTCCCGCTGTTGCGTGAATTTTAATAGTCTTAGCACCATGTTTAATTTGAAAACGAGTTGCTTTAATTGCATCATCTACTCCACTTACTACCCCGTACTCTGGACCAAGTTCAAGCATCCCTTCTTTCAAACCTTCTCCCATGGCAAGATCACCATGTCCTCCTAAAATGGTAATCATATGACCTGCCGGTATAATTCTAGGAGCATTTATAATTCCTTCTTCTGAAGCTTCAGCAAGAGCCACATCAATTAGTTCAAGTGTATAATGTACCTGACCTATATTTCGAACTGTTGTAAAGCCAGCCATTAATGTTTTTTCTGCGTTATAAACAGCATTTATAGCTCCTTTACTTGCATTTTCTTTCACAACTAAATCAAATCCACCAGAACCAAAATCAAAATCCAGATGTACATGCATATCCATCAAACCCGGCATTAAATATTTCTCGGATAAGTCCACTTTTTGATCGGCTGTAGGTATTCGGTTGGGATTAATAGCAATAATTATCCCATCTTCGATCACAATTGTAGCAGGAGTAACTAATTTCCCATTTTGGACATCTATGTATCCTTTTGCTTCGATAATCGTTACTTGGGCAAATGCATTTGAACGAATAGTAATGGCAAGTAATAATAATAGAAGTGATTGAAAAAGCTTTTTGATCATTATAGTATTTCTGAGTTTTTAAATAAGCAGAGAGTTACCGCAATTTGGTCATTAGTGCAAGTGCAACTTCTACTCTTCTTATACATAAATGACAGTAGCATAAACCATCAAATCCGAAGATCTAAGTTATTGAGCAATATATTTTAATTTACTATTAACAAACTGATGCCTAAGGATTAATGAAAACATAAGCATGAACCGACAAAAACATAAGCATCGTTTTTGGTATTCATGCTTTCGTATGTAATTGAACCTAATGCAAGTCAGAGACTTGCTAAACAGAACCTCTCTAAGTCACAGACTTAGGAGATCGGGGAACTATTTCAAGAATGCATACAGGGGCAAGGTTTCGGAACTAGTTTAAGGTTAAGTTATATTCTTATGATGTCATATTTAACATTAAAATCGTACATCTATGTGACATAACGTTGTCACTGGTACTGCTTATCTTTTTCAATATTCAAAGGAAATCAACACCAATTAAGTTGGCCATTGAATGTTACTTGTTGAAAATTGATTATTAAATATGAAACTGTCACTCTGAGTGTAACAGAATGTTGTGAGATTTTGGGTGATTCGCGAAGAGTATAAAATGCTGAACTAGAATTGGATTATGCAAAATTTCAGATCCCTCGCAAAACAAATCCACCTATAATTATTACTATACGCTCGGGATGACAGCTTCATAGAAAATTGATTATTGAAGTGGATTGGCGTCCTGATTCCGATAATTCGGGTTCAGGATCTTGCTGAATACCCGCCAAGATTCTTCGCTTTCACTGAGAATGATTATATAAGTTAGAATTGTATTATGCTGAAAATCACCAAAGCTGGACATCAAGGTATTTTACTTCCCGAATTGGGAATCGGGTTAGACTATTCAGGTTCTAAAGCGAGTCATATATTTATATCTCATGCCCATGCCGACCATATGCCTCGTAATCGTAAGCTTACTGTTTATGCAACACCTCCTACAGTTCGTTTTATGAAGCTTCGAGGATTTAGTGGAGACATTATAGAAATGGGATTCGGTGAAACCTTAGAAACCGAATATGCCCGAATCACACTCTACCCTGCTGGACATATTTTAGGTTCAGCAATGACTTTTATTGAAAGTGATCAAGGTTCGGTCTTATATACTGGTGATTATCGAACTCCTGCTTCCCCTGCTACCGAGGGATTTCAACTTCCAAAAAATCCCATCGATCAATTAATTACGGAAGCGACTTTTAGTCTACCGATTTATAAATGGAAGTCAGAGGAAGTTCTTGCTAAGCAAATCCGGGATTTCGCTTCCTCTTCATTGGAACAAGGCTTCACTCCGGTTTTTACTGCGTATAATCTAGGTAAGGCCCAGGAATTGATGTTCATTCTAAAAGAACTCGCTCATCCCATGCAAATTCATGGTGCCGGATTTAAACTTTGTTCTGTTTATGAAGATTTTGGCTTTCCACTAGGGCAATATGAAACCTATGATCGAGAAAGTTGTGAAGGAAAGATTTTAATATGCCCTAGTTCAGCATTAGGTAAAGGCTTTGCATCTAATGTCAAAAAGACGAAAGTCGCATATTGCTCAGGTTGGGCAGCAAATGAATCACACCAAACTCAACTTACTGTTGATGAATTGATTCCAATTTCCGATCACCTCGATTTTTTTGAGCTAATTGATTTATGCAAGCAAATTAATCCGAAGAAAGTGTGGGTTACTCATACACCAAATCCTAAAGTAGTTCAGCATTATCTGGATAATTTGGGAATTGATTCTGCATTCTTAGATTTGGAAGGTGATGGACAATGAATCAGTTAAAAATTAAAAATTTTGCCATTTCGACTCCGATAATTCGGGGGAGAAATCTAATGAGTTTTTATCGGCAACTTTATTCTTCAGATGCCTCATTATCATTTAACGTTACAATCTATTTATTTGAGTTAGTTAGTGACACACCCCATAATCCCCTCTCAAGAGGGGACTTTAAGTTTATTAATTTAATTCATGAGTCCCTCCTCTCGAGAGGAGGAAAGGAGGTGTGTTGTAATGATTAACTATCCGATAAATAGCTTCATCAATCTTGCCCAACTTGCCCAGCGCATCTCCTCCACTCGGGGAAACAATGCTAAGATTGCGTTGTGCAAAAACTACCTGCAAAGTTTAGAAGCCGATGAAGGTGTATTGCTAGCTGCTCAATATTTGGGAGAAGGCGCCTTTTCCACAGTTTCGGGAAAGAGAGCTTCTGTTGGGTATAGAACTATAGCTACTTTAGCCGCTGAATTTTGTGAAATTGACTACGACTTAGTGTTTAAACCTAGTAGAACAGCAACTGGAAGTTCATCTGAAACCATTCAAAGATTAATGGAAAATATCCCTGAAGCTAGGGCTAAGTTTATTGGAGAAGAACTCACTCTTATGGATGTGAGTTCTATTTATGAACGGCTACATCATCAAAAAAAGAGAGTGCAAAAGCAGGCACTTATTTTAGATACATGGACGAAATTAAGTCCACTTGAAGTGAAATATTTTATTCGAATAATGGGACAAGGATCGCTCCGTATTGGATTTGAAACTAAGAGTGTAATAAATGCTATAGCTAAAGCTTTTGGTAAAGAACTAGAAGCTGTTCGATATGCTCATATGATTACTGGCAGTTTGGGTGAGACTGCAGTTCTAGCAAAAAACGATAAACTAGATACCGCTTCCTTCGATTTATTCCATCCTCTTTCGTTTATGCTTGCAAGTCCTATGGAAAGCAGAGCTGTTGAAAATCTTAATGAATATATAGCCGAAGAGAAATTTGATGGAATGCGGTGTCAGGCTCATATTACTGGAGATAAAATTGAACTCTTTTCTAGAGATTTAAATGTTGTCACACCATCATTTCCAGAAATACAACATTTCCTTGAATATCGAAACTTACCTGAATTGGTTTTGGATGGTGAAATCTGTGTATTCAAAGACGACACCATTATGCCTTTTCAACTACTTCAAAAGCGCATGGGTGTTAAAAAACCCACACAGAAATTATTAGATGAATTTCCTGTTTTATTCATTTCTTATGATGTGCTATATGGGAATGGAACTCCAATTTTTAATATGAAATTAGGTGATCGGAGAAAAATTTTAGAACAACTTTCAATAGAATATGATCTTCCTATTACTACTCAGGTTGAAGTGAAAGACCAACAGCATGTTGAAGAATTATTTGATAGAGCAATAGCGCATGGCAATGAAGGATTGATGTTGAAACGTAAAGATTCCATTTATGAATATGGGCAGCGCAGGAAATCATGGCTGAAAGTTAAAAAACCTAGTGGTTCGTTAGATACTGTAATTTTATATGCCCATGCTGGAAGTGGGAAACGTGGTGGAAGCTATTCTGACTTCACATTAGGAATATCGGTTAAAGACGATGAACGTTATGAAGAAGAGTTCATTCCAATTGGCAAAGCTTATGGTGGATATACGAATGAAGAACTTAAGGAGATGAACAAACGCATCAAATCTTTGACTCAAGAACGATTTGGGCCTACCGTTTTATTGAAACCAGAATTGGTTGTTGAATTGGAATTTGAGGACATTCAAATCAATAATAGAACAAAAGCTAAATACACCCTTCGTCTCCCTCGTTTCAAAGCTATACGCTGGGATTTATCACCATCAGATGCCGATACTCTTAAAGATGTGGAACGAATGTTTGAAGAAAAACTTGAGCAGAAGCGATTAATTCAGGATAAGAATCCGTCATTCTTTTATTCTAATAATATTAAATGAGTAGAATTTATTATTGTAATATAATTCTACTGGAATTTGGTAACCAAACTGTTTGTGGATTCCATATTCTAGGTAATTATCACGTTCTTAACATTCTTAGATAAACAATGAGTAGCTGGACACTCAAATCCATACCACCACACGACTGGTTTATTTGTCTCGATGTTCAATCTTATTTCGATCATGAACATAATGTAGAAACCATTTTCGAAGAAGGTTATTCACGACCGGTTTCAATTGGTGATACTGATGTTGTTGTAACTGTTTTCTTTAATGGAGTTATAGATGCTCCCGAATTACATATTGAGTGCAAAGAGTCACTTTCAAAAGAAGAAATTGATGTTGCAAATAAGAGTTTATCTAAAATCTTTGGCACAGATATGGATGTAAGACCATTGTATGATCAAGCATCAAATGATCCTCTTCTGGCTAATAAGTTATCTAGCTTATATGGCCTAAAAAGAATGACTCGAGCAAATCTTTTTGAAGATATTCAGAATCGGATAGTAGAAATGCAGATGAACCATAAACCTACTGCAAAAAAAATGATGTATGCTATCCGAGAAGCATATGGTTCTGCGCTCGATTATAAAGGAGGAACTTTAGCTTCTTGGCCTCGCCCTTTTCAACTTATGAAAGCTGATCCTGCAAATATCCGTAAACTTGGACCTACTTTGCGGAAAGGACAATATTTGACAGAACTTGCTTCAAATATTGTAGCTGGTAATACTGATATGGAATTTCTAGCAAAATGCGATCCTACTACTTGCTACAATACATTAACTAATATCAAAGGAATTGGACCTACTGCTGCTCAAGATTTAATGATGATGCGAGGTAGAACTGATTCAATCTTTCCAAGTAATATCAAAAAGGGAGAAGAAAAAGGATTACGTAGATGGATCATTTGGAGCTATGGATTGGATCCTAATTCAACTTCAGAAGTACAGTTTCAAAAACTCATTAAAAACTGGACAGGCTATGAGAGTTCCGCCCTTGAATTCTTATATGTAAACTGGATATTAGACGAAAAAGAGAAACGAGCTAAGAAGAAAGAGAACTAAAGTTTTTTCTTCTCATTTCGATATAAGATCATTCTCCAGACCATATAGATGAGTGTAGCTGGTAAAACAACCCAAATAAATACAATTTCTATTGTCGGTACTAAGCTTGACTCAAGTGCATCAAGTACTAAGTAAGCTAGATAACTCAAATAGTAAAAGAGAAATAAGATTCCGTCCATTCTAGTGAGGTTAAATCCAGCTATAAAAATTGGAATACACACAATACTTACTGCTACCATAAATGGCAGATCGAAATTGATTGCCTTTATTGAAACGTCTAAAAAGTTAGGTGCTATCATTAGAGTAACACCAAGTGTAAGAAGAATATTATAGAGGTTACTACCCATAACATTAGCAACTGCAATATCAGCGTTTCCTTTCCTTGCAGCTGAAAGAGAAGTAGCAACTTCTGGGAGTGATGTCCCAATAGAAATAATCGTAAGCCCAATAACCAACTCAGACAATCCAAATAATCGTGCTATGGTCACCGCACTATCAACCATCCAATTTGAGCCAAGTACAATTAGTATAAGTCCAATCAATAAAAAGCCGACATTTTTTATGTAGAAAAATGTTCCTTGTGCAAGTTCTTCTGGAGAAGTTTCAAACTCAAATACTTCAGCCACATCATCATCGTCTTTGCTCTTTCTAATCTGGAAGTATGTAAAAATTGAATATGCTAATAAGCCTGTTAAAAGAACTAACCCATCAAAAGTCGTTAAAACTCCATCTGAAGCTAAAAAGAATAAAAGCAGACTTGCTCCTATTACTATTGGAACATCAATACGAATAATTCTTCTAGTGATATTCAGTGGTGCAATTACGGCAGTAATCCCAAGAATTAGAAGTATATTTGCAATATTACTTCCGATAATGTTACCCAGTACTAAATCTGCACTCCCACTTGAAGCCGCTTTAATACTAATAGCTAATTCTGGTGCTCCTGTTGCAAATGCTACAACTGTAAGTCCCATGATTACTGGAGAAACTCCCCATTTTAAACCAAAATGATCTACTGCCTTTAAAAAAAGCTCAGCTCCTCCTATCAGAGCTATTAACCCCGCGATGAATAGTAATACCGTCATAAATTCTTTCTTAAGATGGGGGTAAAGATGCGGAATTTTCTGCAGATAATTTTAATCATAAACATATTTTTAAAAAGAGTTTCTTATTCCTTTCTTTAACCTACCCTATTAATTCAAATATTTCGAATGCAACGATTAGTATTTCAGATTTTACTTCTAAGTTTCCTTATAACTTCAACAGGCTTTAGCTACCAGAACGATACTCAGATTTCCATCACACCTAAGCCTGTTTCAGTTGAAATAACTACGGGTATGTTCCAATTAGGATCGAATTTACAGATAATTGTATCTGATGATATTCTTAACCTAGAGGCTGAATACCTAAATAGTTTATTGTTTGTTACTAATTGGAAAGGCTATCCAATTAATACATTAAATGAATTACCAGATTCTTCATTTATCTCACTTAATTTAGTAGATGAAAGTGATTTTGAAAATAATGAAGCGTACCGAATTTCAGTATCAAATAGTGGTGTTCAAATTACAGCTACAGGAAGAGCTGGGATTTTTTATGGAATTCAATCATTACGGCAATTACTGCCATCACATATTGAACAAACCGATCCATCGCTAGTTCCGAGGAACACTAAATGGGAAATCCCAGCACTGGAACTCTATGACTACCCTAGGTTTGGATATCGCGGTATGCATTTAGATGTTGCTCGGCATTTCTTTTCTGTTGAGTTTGTAAAGAACTACATCGATTTATTAGCAATGTATAAGTTCAACCGCTTTCATTGGCACCTAACAGAAGATCAAGGATGGCGAATTGAGATCAAAAAATACCCAAAACTAACAGAAATTGGTGCGTGGAGAGATTCCACCTTAATTGGTAATTATGGCTCTGGTATTTATGATGGAATTAAATATGGCGGATTTTATACACAAGCGGAAATCAAGGACATTGTAGTATATGCAACTGAACGACATATTACTGTTATTCCAGAGATAGAACTTCCAGGTCATTCAAGTGCTGCTTTAGCAGCATATCCTGAATTTGGGTGCTTTGATAAAGAATATTCGGTCGCTACAACATGGGGAGTTTTTGAAGATATTTACTGTCCGTCTGAAGAGACATTCTCCTTTCTAGAAGATGTACTTGACGAAGTGATCGAACTATTCCCAAGTGAATATATTCATATTGGTGGTGATGAAGCTCCTAAAAAACAATGGGAAGAAAGTGAGATTGCTCAAGAAGTAATCAAACGCGAAGGATTAGCAGATGAACATGAATTGCAAAGTTATTTTATTGGTAGAGTTGAGAGATATCTAAATAGTAAAGGGCGACAGATAATTGGTTGGGATGAGATTATGGAAGGTGGTTTAGCTCCAAGGGCTACAGTAATGAGTTGGAGAGGTGAAGCAGGTGGAATTGAAGCAGCAAAAATGCAGCATAATGTAATTATGTCTCCAAATGGATCTAATTATTTCGACCATTACCAATCAGAGCCAACCAATGAAGAGCCAATCGCGATTGGTGGTTTGACAACTCTTCAAGATGTTTATGCATATGAACCAATCCCATCAGAATTAACTGTAGAAGAATCTAAGTATGTACTCGGAGCTCAAGCTAATGTTTGGACAGAATACATTCACACAGGAGCAAAAGTGGAGTACATGGCGTTTCCTAGAGCTATTGCTTTAGCTGAAGTTTTATGGACACCTAAGGATTCAAAAGAATGGATTGAATTTGTAGCATTAAGACTGCATCCAACGTTCGAAAGATTAGACATTCTCGGAATTAATTATGCTAAGCACTATACTTTAAAAAGCGTACAAATTAGATAGGTTGAAGTTTTAGGCATCTCATAATTTGAAGAAAGATTAATTAAGCAAAAACTAGCCTATAACGTATTTTCACAAAGAGTGTTTTTGATACCCTTAAGTGCCTTTATGGGGTTTGCAGTTTCTATGATTCAATAATTCATCAATTTTTCACATTGATAGATTAATGTGCCTCTGTCCAATCACAGGAAATAGAGGATCGCCATGGAAAAGATTATAAAAACTATGGATGGCAATGAAGCTGCTGCTCATGTCGCTTTTAAAACAAATGAAGTTATAGCCATTTACCCAATCACCCCTGCATCTCCAATGGGAGAATGGGCTGATATGTGGAGTGTTAAAAAACAAAAAAATATTTGGGGTGATATCCCAAAAATCATTGAAATGCAAAGTGAAGGTGGTGCTGCAGGTACTGTTCATGGTGCATTACAAGGTGGCACATTAACAACTACATTTACTGCTAGTCAAGGATTGTTACTCATGCTCCCAAATATGTATAAAATTGCTGGAGAGCTTACTCCTACTGTTTTCCATATTGCAGCACGATCTATAGCAACCCAAGCTCTTTCTATATTTGGTGATCATACTGATGTTATGGGAGTTCGTTCTGCTGGCTGGGGTATGTTATTTGCTAACTCTGTTCAGGAAGCCATGGATTTCTCATTAATATCACAAGCTTCCACATTGTCATCGCGGATCCCATTTCTTCATATTTTTGATGGGTTTCGAACTTCTCATGAAATTTCAAAAATTGAAGTCATTTCTGATTCTGTTATTAAGAAGATGATTGATGTTGAGCTAGTTAGAGCTCATAAAAATCGAGGAATGGACCCAAGTAATCCATTTATTAGAGGAACTGCTCAAAATCCTGATGTTTTCTTTCAATCAAGAGAAACAGTAAATCCATTCTATAGCGCTACACCTGAAATAGTTGACTCAGTTATGCGTGATTTCGAAAAACTGACTGGTCGTAGTTATCGTCTATTTGAATATGTAGGTGCACCAGATGCTGAGAAGGTAGTTATTATTATGGGTTCAGGAGCAGAAACAGTTGAAGAAACCGTTCAATATCTAGCAAGTAAAGGCGAAAAAATTGGTGCGATTAAAGTCCGACTTTATCGACCATTTTCCATGGAGCATTTAATTGATGCACTGCCAGAAAGCGTAAAGAAAATATCTGTACTAGATCGAACTAAAGAACCTGGTGGAATGGGTGAACCCCTCTACCAAGATGTAATATCAGCTTTGATAGAAGATCAGTCTTCAGAACGTCCAAAATTCAGTATTATTCCAAAAATAGTGGGTGGTCGATATGGCTTATCATCTAAGGAATTTACTCCAGGAATGGTTAAAGCTATTTTCGATGAATTAGATGCGTCATCGCCTAAAAATCACTATACCATTGGTATAAATGACGATGTAACACATACTTCACTCCCTTTCAATTCAGAGTTCGATATAGAACCTGATGGCACTACAAGGGCAGTTTTTTGGGGCTTGGGTTCTGATGGAACCGTAGGCGCCAATAAAAACTCAATCAAAATTATTGGAGAAGAAACCGATCTCTTTGCACAAGGTTATTTCGTTTATGATTCAAAAAAATCAGGCGCAAGAACAATCTCACATTTACGTTTCGGTGATCAACCTATTAAAAGTCCATATTTGATCAAAAATGCGAACTTTGTTGGGGTTCATCAATTCGGCTTCCTTCAAAGATATGACACCTTAGCATTAGCTTCGGATGGGGCTACCGTTTTATTGAATAGTCCCTTTGGTCCCAAGGAAGTTTGGGCAAAGATGCCAGCAATGGTTCAGAAGCAAATCATAAAAAAAGATTTAAAACTCTATGTTATTGATGCTTTTAAGGTAGCACAAGAAGCAAACCTCGGGATTAGAATTAATACCGTAATGCAAACCTGCTTTTTTGCTATTTCGAATGTACTCCCTAAAAAACAAGCGATAGAAAAAATAAAAGAGTACATCCAAAAAACATATGGAAAGCGTGGAAAGACTATTGTAGACATGAATTACCGAGCTGTAGATATGTCGCTAGAACATCTAAATAAGGTTACCATTCCAAAAAAAGCAACTTCAAAAATTACCATGAATGGTGCTCTTCCACAGGAATCGCCTGAATTCGTACAAAAAGTAATTTCAGAAATTATCAATGGAAATGGCGATGATCTTCCTGTAAGTGCACTCCCTTGTGACGGTACTTATCCTAGTGGTACTACCATGTGGGAGAAAAGAGATATAGCTCAAGAGATTCCAATTTGGGATTCCGATATATGTATTCAATGTGGGAAATGTGTAATTGTATGTCCGCATTCTGTAATTAGAGCAAAAGTAGCAGAACCAGAAGTATTTGCTGACGCTCCAGATTCATTTAAACATACAGAAGCACGATGGAGAGAACTTCCTGGCTACGATTATACACTTCAGGTATCAATTGCTGATTGTACTGGCTGTACTCTATGTGTTGAAGCTTGTCCAGTAAAAGATAAGTCGAATGTAAGTCGCAAGGCATTGAATATGGTATCAAAGGTAGATATTCCAGAATCAGACTTCGGGAACTGGGATTTTTTCCAAAATATCCCCTCTTTCAAAATTAAAGAACATCCTGAATTTGATTTCAATAAAACTAAAGACACTCAGCTTCTTGATCCTTATTTCGAGTTTTCTGGAGCATGTGCCGGATGTGGTGAAACACCTTATCTAAGTTTACTCACCCGCTTATTTGGCGACCGAATGATTGTTGCAAATGCCACAGGTTGCTCCAGTATTTATGGAGGTAATTTACCAACAACTCCATGGAGTACAAATGATGAAGGATGTGGACCAACTTGGAATAATTCACTGTTCGAAGATAATGCTGAGTTTGGATTAGGAATGAGATTAGCAGCAGATAAAAAAATGGAAATTGCATCAAATCTCCTTTTCAAAATGAAAGGACATGAAATTCCAGAATCTTTAGCTGATGATTTAAGAAATGCTGATCAATCCACTGAAGAAGGCATCATTGCACAAGAAAAAAGGGTTAAAGAATTACTAAAACGACTATCAGGAAAAGCTACACCTCGTAGTAGACGACTTGAGGATTATGCTAATTCATTGGTCAAAAAATCGGTATGGATTATTGGCGGTGATGGCTGGGCTTATGATATCGGGTTTGGAGGTTTGGATCACGTTCTTGCTTCTGGGCAGAATGTGAATGTACTTGTAATGGATACTGAGGTATACTCAAATACAGGTGGCCAAGCTTCTAAAGCTACTGGTCTTGGAGCAATTGCTAAATTTGCAGCGGGTGGTAAAGCAACTCCGAAAAAAGATTTAGGCAGAATTATGATGAATTATGGTTATGTCTATGTTGCCCAAGTTGCAATGGGAGCAAATGAAAATCAGCTAATTAAAGCTTTTAAAGAAGCTGAAGCTTACGATGGGCCTTCACTCATTATTGCTTACAGCCATTGTATTGCACATGGTATTGATATGTCAAAAGGGATGAATCAGCAAAAGCTTGCAACTGATAGTGGTCACTGGCCATTATACCGATTTGATCCAAGGAGAAATAAAGAAGAAAAAAATCCTCTTCAATTAGATTCTAAACCTCCTAAGATTCCTCTCAAAGAGTATATATACAATGAACAACGGTACAAATTACTAACTCAAACAAGCCCTAGAAAAGCTAAAGAGTTTCTAGCACAAGCTCAGGATTTTGTTACCGAACATTGGAAATCACTGGCCGAGCAAGCAGTTGAGTACGAAACAAAAACTGAAACTAAAAGTGAGGAATAGTCATGGATCTTTCAACAACATATCTTGGTCTTGACCTTGAAAATCCTTTAGTACCCTCTGCTTCACCACTATCAAAAAATCTTGATAGTATTAAACTTCTCGAAGATGCTGGTGCTGGGGCCATTGTAATGCATTCATTATTTGAGGAACAAATTAATGCTACCAGTATGGAAATTGACCATTTCCTTTCTTCTGGAACCGAAAGTTTCGGTGAAGCATTAAACTACTTCCCTGAAATGGATTCTTATGATGTTGGACCTGATTCCTACTTAAAGCATATTCGGCAAGCAAAAGAATCACTAAAAATTCCCATTATAGGGAGTTTAAACGGTGTATCGAATGGAGGCTGGATAGAATATGCACAACTTATTGAACAAGCTGGTGCAGATGCATTAGAACTCAATATCTACTATATCCCAACTGATCCCAATAAAAGTGGAAGTGATATTGAAGCCATGTATCTAGAAGTAATTCGTAGTGTATGTTCTTCTATTAGAATTCCCGTATCGGTTAAATTTGGCCCATTCTTTTCATCTATTCCAAACATGACTAAAAAAATGACCAAGCTTGGAGTTAAAGGTCTGGTAATGTTCAACCGATTCTATCAACCCGATTTCGACATTCGCGAAATGGAAGTAGTACCGAATTTAATACTTAGTAATTCAGATGAGTTAAGGCTCCCATTGAGATGGACTGCTATTCTTTATAAACAAGTAGATGCAGATATTGCTATAACAACTGGTATTCATAAAGGTACGGACGTAATTAAAGGAATTTTGGCTGGGGCAAATATAACTATGCTAGCATCCGAATTACTTACTAACGGTATGCAACGACTTACAGAGATAAAGTCTGAAATGAGCCAATGGATGGAAGAATATGAATGCGATAATTTAAATCAATTTCGAGGAAGCATGAGCCAAATTAATGTTGCCGATCCCGCAGCCTTTGAACGTGCAAACTATATGAAAGTTCTTCAAAGTATTAAGCAAGACCCAACCGGTAAGCTGTGGTGGTGATGATTCAATGTTCAATGTTCAATTAAAATGTAGAATTTTCTTCTTAAACCAATTATGTTAAATAAAAGTCATTCTGAAGCTACCGCCGAAGAATCTTAGCGGAAAAACGACGCGATTTTACGCTTTCGCTTACAATATTTTCCTTGTCATTTCTTAATGTTCTTTTATGCCGATAAAAGAACCAAAAGCTCTCGGCTGCGAATTCTAGGCGGGTTCGCTCTTCGTTTGATGAATAAATCCAATGGTCTTCGCTCTTCTTAGATAATTCCTGAACTCGAGCCTGTGTGGATTTATTCGTCCTATTGGACAGGCTCATTCATATGCTCTCTTTTTCCGCTTACAATTCTAATGCCGAAAACTGAATAAAAAAAAGCCCCAATCAAATTAATGATTGAGGCTTAAAACTTTATCCAGATTTATGAGAGAATGATATTACATCATTCCGCCCATGCCTCCCATTCCACCCATGCCGCCCATATCAGGCATACCAGATCCGCCTTTATCGTCTGATGGTTTTTCAGAGACAACTGCTTCAGTGGTTAATAATAATCCAGCAACAGAAGCCGCATTTTGTAATGCATTTCTTGTCACTTTAGTTGGATCGATAACACCAGCTTTAATTAAGTCTTCATACACTTCAGTACGAGCATTGTAACCGAAAGCGCCTTTTCCGTCAAGTACTTTTTGAATTACGATAGCACCTTCAACACCAGCATTGTTTGCGATGCAACGAAGAGGAGCTTCAACAGCCTTTCGTATAATATCAAATCCAACTTTCTCATCGGCATTCACAGCTACTAGGCTATCAAGTGCAGTTAATGTTCTAAGAAGAGCAACGCCACCACCTGGTACGATTCCTTCTTCAACAGCAGCACGAGTTGCATGTAATGCATCTTCAACACGAGCTTTCTTTTCTTTCATTTCTACTTCAGAAGCAGCACCGATGTAAAGTACAGCAACACCACCACTTAACTTTGCAAGACGCTCTTGTAGCTTCTCACGATCGTAATCAGAAGTAGTGCTATCAATTTGAGATCTAATCTGATTAACACGAGCTAGAATATTGTCAGAAGTTCCAGCACCATCAATAACCGTTGTATTGTCTTTATCAATAGAGATGCTTACAGCTTGTCCCAATTCGTTGAGGGTAGCTTTTTCTAGCGTAAATCCACGTTCTTCAGAAATTACAGTACCACCAGTTAGAATAGCGATGTCTTCTAACATTGCTTTTCTTCTATCACCAAAACCAGGAGCTTTTACAGCTGCAATTTTAAGTGAACCACGAAGTTTGTTAACTACTAATGTTGCAAGTGCTTCGCCTTCAATATCTTCCGCAATAATCAATAGCGGCTTACCTGATTGTACTACTTGTTCCAAAATTGGAAGAAGATCTTTCATCGCTGAAATCTTCTTATCGAAGATTAAGATGTAAGGATTTTCCAATTCAGTAGTCATTTTCTCAGAATCAGTTACGAAGTAAGGAGAAAGGTAACCACGATCGAACTGCATACCTTCTACAGTTTCAAGGAAAGTATCTGTTCCTTTAGCTTCTTCAACAGTGATCACACCGTCTTTACCAACTTTTTCCATTGCATCAGCAATCAAATTACCGATGAACTCATCGTTATTTGCAGAAATAGTACCAACTTGAGCGATTTCTTCGCGTCCGTCAATATCTTTACTTAACTCTTTTAGGGAAGCGACGATAGCATCAACTGCTTTGTCAATTCCTCTTTTAAGATCCATTGGATTAGCGCCGGCAGTCACGTTTTTTAAACCTGCACTTACAATCGCTTGAGCTAAAACAGTTGCAGTAGTTGTACCGTCACCAGCGTTATCGCTGGTTCTAGAAGCAACTTCCTTCACCATTTGAGCACCCATGTTCTCTACTTTATCTGCCAATTCGATTTCTTTGGCTACAGTAACACCATCTTTAGTTACTAATGGTGCACCAAAAGACTTCTCTAATACTACGTTTCTACCACGAGGTCCTAATGTTACTTTTACTGCATCCGCAAGTTTATCAACACCGCGCTTTAGTGCGTCGCGTGCTTCCATATCATAATGAACTAACTTTGACATAGTTTTTATCTTCTATTTTAAGTTTTTGATTTAATTTATTTGAAAGAGATCTGGTTAGGAAAGAATACCTACAACATCAGATTCACGCATAATTAAGAATTCTTCTCCATTAAGAGTTACTTCAGTACCAGCGTATTTTCCGTAAAGAACTTTATCGCCTTCTTTAACGGTCATCTCAATTTTATTTCCGTTTTCCACTTTTCCTGGTCCAACAGCAATGATGGAACCTTGTTGTGGTTTTTCTTTCGCTGTATCCGGAATGTATAATCCGGAGCTGGTAACTTCTTCAGCTACGTCCGCTTTTACTAGTACACGGTCGCCTAAAGGTTTAATGCTAGCCATAAGTATGACTCCTTTTATTTTTTAGTTAGTAGTTAAAGTTTTTGGGCTTCGCCCTTCTTTTCTGGTTAGTACTATGCAAGTACCGTACCAAATCATTCCTGACTGCTAGACTTTTCTAAGAGGTGTGCTAAGTCTGCATATCTGTCAGGCGACCAGTTTTCTGCTCGCTCATCGTAGTTAAATCCGTCAGGAAAGAAGTCGCCAACTGCTGGCTTTAACGAGTTACTTAGTTTCTTTCTTCGTTGATTGAAGGCTGTTCTAACCACCGTTTTAAGTGTTTTATCTGAACAAGGTAGTTTTGGTTTGTCAAAAGTTAGCCTAATCACAGAGCTCATCACTTTTGGGGGTGGACTGAATGAGTTTGGAGAAACATCAAATAGTATCTCTGGTGTACTCATTAGTTGAGTTTGTACACTAAGTATTCCATAATCTTTATTTGATGGTGACGCAACCAAACGTTGTGCCACTTCTTTTTGCATCATCAATATTGCTTCCGAAAAATACTCGCGCGATTCTAGCAAACTGAACAGTATCGGACTTGTAATATAATAGGGTAAATTCCCAATCACATATGTATTCCCGGTTTCTGTAATCAACTCTGTCCAATCTACTTTTAGTACATCTTTCTGATGAATCGTGAGCCCTTCAAGTTGTTCTTCCAAAACGGCAACGGCTCGTTGATCAACTTCAATAGCGTGTACATCTTTGTGCTGTTGAACTAACCATTTTGTTAAAGCGCCTGTACCTGGACCAATTTCAATCACACGATCCCCATCTTCGGCATTTACCGATTTCAGGATTTTATTAATGATATTATTATCTGTTAGAAAGTGCTGGCCGAGACTTTTCTTAGTTCTGAAGCTCAAAGTGAAATTATTTTTAAATTCACTTTAAAGGTACAAAGAATATTAGTTCCGACCTTCCCTCTTTCCCCTCCTTTGTATAGAGGGGATATTCAATTTTAATTATTCACTATTATAACTAATTAGGGAAGTTCAAAATGAACTCATTTTTATTGACCTAACCTATTCAATTACGATCCACTTCTTCTTCATAGAATTGTGGCTTCATCACTAATAAAGGTTTCTCAATATGCTTTGAAACTTGTTCCGTTGTTGATCCAATAAATACTCGACTCAATCCTGTTCTTCCATGAGTATTCATGACTACGATATCGGCATTATCATTTGCATAATCTACGATTTCATGATGCGCAGCAATACCTTTAATTATCACGCTATGTAGATCAATAGAAATAGTATGAGGTCCTTCAGTAGATACAAGTAAATCCTCAAATGGCACACCTGTTCTTTGAATATGTAAGTTGTATTGTTGATGCTCTAGTAAATAATCAGTAAGTCTAACGATCATACTTTCATATACACTTTGTTCATCTATCGCGGTTGGAACATAAGGAACCATATCACTACCAGCTGAATAGAGCTCAACAATATTTAGAAGATCAATAGTTGCTTCAAGTTCTTTAGCTAGCTCAAAAGCAGGTATTACAGAAAATAACGACAAGTCTGAAAAATCTACGGGTACTAGAATAGTTTTAACATTATCCATTCTCATGCTTTCATTTACTGTAAGCACTGGTATTTTACTATACCGTATTACTTTTTCAGTTGTACCTCCCATAACATGAATAGAATCATGTTCACCTCTTGAAGACATTAATACCAAATCATATTCCATAGTATTGGCTTGATGAGATATTGCTTCAGATGGTTTTCTTTCGATTACAGATAGTAGCTTACCTCTGTACTCTTTTTTGATATACTTATTTGCGAGTTGCTCTAGTTTATCGTGTGAGTTTTCGAGGCATTGAGGATAAATATGCTTTTCTAGTGAAAAAGGAACTCCAAGGGGATCCATACTTTCACTAAAATATTTAATCAAAGGAATTACATGGATAAGGTCGACCGTACAGCCAAACAAATCCACAAATTCACCGGCCATTTTAATTGCTATTTCTGATCGTTCAGAAAAATCGGTAGGGACTAAAATATGATGTACTTTCATAACAACCTCCATGATGGTTAAACTTTTGCACTTTTATGATGCTAAAAGTTCATGAAGGATTGATGAAGAACTATTCCTTTACTTCTCTCAATTTATCAAGCCCACCAACCATTAAAACACCTAGAACCATCCCTATTATTCCACCCCATACATTTGGTGTTTCAGTTCCATCTGTGCCGATACTACTTGGTATATAAGGACTAGATTTGATTAGTTTTTTCTTTACAGTTTGAACTTGAATAGTAGTTGAATTTACTTCTTCACCTAAACGTTCAAATTCAGGTAAATTTTCATTCTGGTTTTCTTTCAACTGTATCACTCTCTCATCAGTAATACTAACCTCTTCAACCTCTCTAACCTGCTCAATAAAATCGCGATGTTGAAAAGGCCAAATCACTAATAATGATCCAATCATAAAACCAATTAGAACCGAAATTGTTTGCGAATGAAATTTGCCAAGAAGCCACGATAAAAATCTAGAAAAGAGTGCTATACCTACTAATGTACCTAGTGTAAATGGAAGAATATTTATAATCCCTGTAATAGGATCATCTCCCCAGATAAGACTTATATTGCTAAGTATGTAATCGTATTTCCTCATAATTAACAACAAATACGAGCCAGAAATCCCTGGCAAAATCATGGCACTTATTGAAATCATTCCAGTTAGAAATACAAATGCAGGATGTTCTGGAGTATCGGTAGGTACTAACGTCACGATCCATGCCCCAATAACCAAGCCAGCAATCACAGAAATTATTTCCCTTACACTGAATCTTTCTAACGATTTTATAAGAATAAAAATGGAACCGACTATCAACCCGAAAAATAAACCATAAACGATCTCGGGATGTGTAAACATGTACACCTGTAGTGGTACTACTTTTGTAAAAAATACAGCAGCACTGAAAATCCCTGAGAAAAGTACGACAAGAAAGAAGAAATGAAGTTCTTTAAAAGCCGCTTTCCATTTTAAAGTGAGAATGTTTTTAAAAAATATTGAGTCAGCACTTTTTATTGCATTTAGAAGGCGTTCATAAATTCCTAATATCAGTGCCATAGTACCACCACTAACTCCAGGAACAATATCAGCTGATCCCATCAAAAAGCCTTTCAATGCAAGAAAAGGAGCTTCTTTTGTAGTGGTTTTATCTTCATTCGAATGCTTTGCTTCTTCGTTCAAATCAGTTGTCCCATCCCTTTTCGCCAATCAGTGGCACAAATTTAAAGTTGTCTAATTCCTCTTGATGATACTCCGTTTCAGATACTCGAGTAATTTTAATCATCATCTGCTGCTTATCATCCCCAACTGGAATCACTAGCCTACCACCAATATTCAATTGTTTTATCAAATCCTCAGGTACAACAGGTGCTCCAGCTGTAACTACAATTCCATCGTAAGGAGCATAAGTGCTCCAACCCAAAGTTCCATCTCCGGCTTTTAGCATTGCTCTGTAGCCTTGTAATCTCAAAGCTTCTTTTGCACGATGATACAACTCGTTATGTCGTTCAACGCTGTAAACAGTAGCTCCCATTTCACATAAAACCATACATTGATAGCTTGAACCAGTTCCTATCTCAAGTATTTTCTCCCCTTTCTTGATTTCAAGTAATTCGGTTTGTTTGGCTACTGTATAAGGCTGTGAAATTGTTTGTCCCATTCCAATAGGCAGTGCAGTATCATTGTAAGCCTTAGTGTGAAGTGCAGTGTCAATTAGTGTATGGCGCGGAATCTTTCCAATAGCCATCAAAACTCTTTCGTCTTCAATCCCTTTTTCTCGTAAATCTTCTACTAGTTTTTTTCTGGGACGTGCAAATCGACGGTCGTCTACCACAATGCTTTTTTCTGAGGTTAAAATTGTGCTCAAGTATAGCTATTTCAATAGAAATTTGGATCAATTAATTGGATTATTTATCCCGATTCTAAATTGCAGTGTACTTTAGTATGTAGAGCTTTCCACTACTATATTGTGTGATATCTTTTGCTATGGAATTTCTCGACTCAACTATCTTTAAAGTATTTATTTATTCTCTTATAACTGCAGTAGCTACAGGTATTGGTGCGCTTCCTTTTTTCTTTATTAAAAAAATCTCTGATTCTTTTCTAGGTAAAGCCAATGCCATGGCAGCTGGTTTGATGCTGTCTGCAAGTTATAGCTTAATATTTGAAGGCTATAAAGAAAATGAATGGATGACATTAGGTGGAATGTTGGCAGGAGTTTTTCTAGTCATTCTTGCTGATAAATGGCTTAATAGTAGTTTTGAAGTAGATATAAAAAGTCTTGTAGGTGCAGGAACTAAAAAAATGCTTCTTTTCTTGGGTATTATGACAGTGCATTCTTTCGCCGAAGGTATTAGTGTAGGCGTTTCTTTTGCTAACACTTTAGAGTTTGGGATTTTTATTGCCATTGCAATTGCAGTTCATAATATTCCCGAAGGACTCGCAATCAGTTTAGTAATGATTCCAAAAGGAACATCACCTATGAAGGCCGTTGGTTGGAGTATTTTTTCAAGTCTTCCCCAACCCTTAATGGCAATACCTGCCTTTCTTTTTGTCGAAACTTTTCGTGAATACCTACCACTAGGTCTTGGTCTTGCAGCAGGTGCTATGATTTGGATGGTATTTGCAGAATTAATCCCAGAAGCGCTTCAGAAATGCGAGCCTCATAAAATAGGATTTTGGGTTGTTATGGCCATAATGGCGATGAGTGCCTTTCAAATTTTGATTGGTTAGTAAAAATATTTTTTTACAAGAGTACAGAACTAAAAGCGCTAATTTTGGATTCTATAAGAAATACCTAACCAGCCTCTTAAATGATTCGTAGACTTTTTATTGTTCTCTTCTTTCTTTTATTTTCATTTCCATTAGTTGCTCAAGTAAAAAACGAAACCATCACTGCATTTATAGATTGTAGAGGATGTGATGATCGTTTTATTCAAACGGAAATTCAATTTGTGAACTTTGTAAGAGATCAATCAGATGCTGAAGTTCATATTTTTGTAGTAAGACAATTTACTGGAAGTGGTGGTGTAGAGTATACCATTGAATTTATTGGCCAAGGTGCATTAGATGATCAAGAAGAGAGGATCATATTTATTTCCCCAGAATCTGATACTGATGATGAAAGACGTAATAAACTAGTGAGTCACATTAAGTTAGGTCTTGTTGGCTATTTAGTTGATAGGAACATTTTTAATAGATTAAATTTAGTTTTTGATGAATCTATTGCAGTAGAACCAACTGAAGCTCCTGAAGATGATCCATGGGATAATTGGATTTTTGAAATTGGTGGAAATACTAACTTTAGCGGCGAAGAAAAACGCAAAACATTGAATCTCAATGGTAGTTTAAGAGCAAGAAGAATAACGGAAAACTGGAAAACTGATTTCAGATACCGACATAATTATAACCGTAGAACATTTATTAAAACAGAAGAACAGGTTGTAGCCCCAGGTGACACTGCTGATGTTAAGGTTAAAGAAGTTTTTACTGTAGAAGACCAAAATCTCTTTGGTTTGGTTGCTAAAAGTTTAGGAGATCATTGGTCGGCTGGATTTTATACTTCTGTACGTTCTTCTACACAAGATAACATAGACTTTAGATTTGGTATAGCTCCAACAATAGAATACAGTCTTTTTCCTTATGATGAATTTACTCGTCGTGAAGTAACTTTTCGATATGGTATAACAATGGCTTCCGTTGATTATACCGAAACCACCATCTTTGGGGAAGATGATGAACTTCTTTTCCAACAAGAATTCAGAATTGATACTGAATTTACCCAACCTTGGGGAGGTATTGAAGGTGGGGTTAATGCAGAAACTTATTTACATGATTTCTCTAAAAACAACGTACGTTTTAACGCCCGATTAAATATGAGAATAGTTAGAGGTCTTTCCGTGTTTATTTCTGGAAGATATTCATTAATAAATGATCAACTTTCCCTACCAGGTGGTGGATCTACTGATGAGGATGTTTTACTTAATTTGAGAAACCAAGCCACCTCTTATAGTTTTGGTGGTAGCGTTGGTATTGAATTTACTTTTGGATCAATCTACAATAACGTAATAAATCCAAGACTTTAAGAAATCTAACGTTTTTATAACATTTGCTTTACAACAACAAAGCTTTAATCAAGATTAGTTACTTTACAAGCTCTTTATAAATAACTAATCTGTATAAATGTCTATTCGGTTCTCTTTTTTATTACCAATTACACTCTTTTGTTTTTTACTAAGTTCTACTAGTTGGGCTCAAACTGTTCCTGATTCACCAACTGAAGTCCATCCCATTCTAGTTAATTCCATAATCCCAGACGTGTCGGTAAAAACCATTGAAGGGACAACGACAGCACTTAAAGAAATTATTGCTGAGCAACCTACAGTTCTAATTTTCTATAGAGGTGGATGGTGCCCATACTGTAGCAGACATATGGCTGAATTGCAGAAAATAGAATCACAAATTGTTGATATTGGATATCAGATTTTAGCAATTAGTGTAGATAAACCAGAAGTATTAAAAGAAACTATTACTGATGGTGAATTATCCTATACCTTACTCTCAGATAGTCCTGCAGATGTTATGAAAGCCTTTGGAATTGCGTATCGAGTTGATGACAAAACGGTAGCACGCTATAAGTCGATAGGTATAGATTTCGAAAAGAATACTGGCTTTAGTCATCATATTCTCCCAGCACCCGCTGTATTTATTCTTGATCAGGAAGGAACGGTTAAATTTCAGTATGTAAACCCTGATTATAAGCAACGCATAAATGGTGATGTACTCCTTGCCGCAGCAAAAGCTTATATATAGATTCTCGCCTATCTATGTGGTCGTTGATTACTCATATGCTTATCTTTAAGAATATGAGTAATACATCTCCCCTTCAAAAAACCGATCTAAAATCCTTAACTAAAGACGAGCTACTAGCATTTTGTAAAGAGCTAGGACTACCTCGATTTAGAGCCGATCAAATCTTTCAATGGCTTTATCAAAAAGGTGCTTCTTCTTTCGAAGAAATGACTAACCTCTCAAAAGATTTGAGATCAAAACTTGAAGAAGTAGCTACAATAAATCGGATTTCTGTTTCTAATCAACAGGAGTCTAATGACGGAACCATCAAGTTTTTATTTAAACTGAATGATGAAGATAAAGATTATAAAGTAGAAGCTGTTTTGATACCAGATTTCTATCCTGATGGTGTTCCAAAACGATTGACTGTTTGCGTTTCATCACAAGTTGGATGTGTTTTTGGATGTGCTTTTTGTGCCACCGGAAAAATGGGGTTTTTCCGCAATTTATCACATGGCGAAGTTGTTGATCAGGTTCAATACATTAATGCATTAACTGAATCAAAGTACGACAAGAAGATTACTAACATTGTATATATGGGAATGGGTGAACCTCTTCATAATTATAATTCAGTAGTAAACTCTGCTTCAATAATTTCTGATCCGTTAAGTATCGAGCTTTCACCAAAACGAATAACAGTTTCAACAGTTGGATTAACAAAACAGATCAAGCAACTTGCCGACAATGACGAACCGTTTAATCTAGCTATTTCTTTACACGCTGCTAGCGATGATAAACGCGATAAAATCATGCCTATAAATGGTTCAATGAATCTAGAGAGTTTAGAGGAAGCCGTTCGTTATTACCATCGAAAAACAGAACGTCCACTCACCTATGAATACCTTTTATTCGATGGTTTTAATGACACTAAAGAAGATGCCAAAAACCTGTCGAAAATTGTAAAATGGGCACCAAGTAAGGTAAATATCATTATGTATAATAATGTAGCTGGAGTTGAACTCCAACGAGCCCGTGAAGATCGATTAGACTCCTTCTTAAAAGCTCTCATAAAGTATGACGTGCGTGCTACAGTTCGCCGTAGTCGTGGGGACGATATAGATGCTGGTTGTGGACAACTCGCAATTCGTGAAGGTACTCCTCGCGGTAAAACTATTGCTAAAAACTAGAACTTAAAATTTCTAGTCAATTATATGCATTACTCTGTTTAATCTTGGAACTAGTCCATCTAGCGACATCCAAACAATAAATGCTTTACCAATAACATGATCTTTTGGAACAAAACCCCAAAAGCGACTGTCTTCACTGTTATCACGATTATCACCCATTGCAAAATAGTAGTTTTGCTTTACAGCATATGTGTTGGTTGGTTCGCCATTAATTATAAACGTACTACCATTGCGCTCAACGGTATTATGTTCATAGCGTTCAACTAAGTCTTGATAGATGTACCAATTTTGATTACTAAGTTCTATTTCTTGTCCTTTAAATGGTACAATAATTTCAGAAAAATGATCATGGTTTCTAAAGGCCTTTGAAAAATTTCCAGAACTTTGAACGTATTGATAAATCGGTTCACTTTCATCAAACATATAATAACTAAGTGAATCAACTTCCGGCCAAGAACGTACCTCTTCAGCAACGGTCTCAGTCATATTCACTTGATAGACATTATCAGAAATCTGACGTATGTAACGGCCAGCTCCCCCAATCGTACCAGCACCAACAGTTTCCATCTTTGCATCACTTAATCGTACTCTATCGTTTAACTGAATTGTATAAAACCGCTGAAGTCCATCATGGAACTGCTCTCGTTCACCATTTATATATAGTATTTTATCTTTCAATTCTAACGTATCACCAGCAATACCAACTGCCCGTTTTATATAATTGGTTTTTTGTGATACCGGTTTTACTTCCCAAGGGATATTAAATACAATAATATCATTTCGTTCTATGTCTCTAAAGCCTGGAATTCTAGTCCAAGGAAGTTTTACACCTGGCAAACAGACTTGAGTAAATGGAATACATAAAGCCATCGGTGTTCTTGGCCCATATGTAAGGTTAGATACAATCAAAAAATCTCCAATCAATAGATCTTTTTCCATCGATCCAGTTGGTATTTTATAGGATCCAAAAATTAGCGAACGCAAAATTGCTGCAGCTATAAATGCAAAAACAAGTGCATCTACCCATTCTCTTAGCCATGATTTAGCTTTATTTTCTTCTTCAGCTTCAGATTTCTTTTTCTTTCTCAAAAAAGCAAGTCTGGTTTGCTCTTCAGATACCTTATTGTCTTCCAATGTATTCTTTTTAGTTTAATTTGATATGTGAAGGAACATCAGTTTCTTCCTTCTTATAAATCCCATCTGCGTAGGTTATTTTGTACCATTGACTTCGCTCGGGAGAGTAAAAATAATCTATATATTCTTTAGGTTGAACCTCAGTTACGAGTCTAGTGAGTGTTCGTTTCACTTGGGGCATTAAATCGATATACCTGCTTGCACCAACATACACTAAGCCATCTGCAAAAGGGCCATCCAAATCAAGTACCATCATAGGAATTTCACCGTCAATAATAAACCAATATTCGAACTGTATAGCCTGTCCTGCTCTTAGTTTACCATTATCTACTATATCTTCGATTGTTTTTGTAGGTTTCCCAAACACGCCTTCCAATCTAGCTCTAATCTCAATAGCTGGCATTCGGTCTAAACTATTATAGTTAAATCCTTGGCCAGTCCACTTTATATCCGCAAAACGTTCTTGAAATGCTTCAGCATTTTCAATTTCGACCTTTTGGATTTTTGGTTCTTCAAATTGTGAGTATGCTTTTGATGTTAATAAAACCATCAATAAAAAAAATAAAAGGAACTGTTTTTTTGATTCTTTCATATTTACCTATCGTCATCATCCAAGGAAAGAACAGCAAGAAATGCTTCTTGCGGAATTTCTACAGACCCAACTTGTTTCATTCGTTTTTTACCTTCTTTTTGCTTCTCAAGGAGCTTTCGTTTACGAGAGATATCACCTCCATAACACTTTGCAGTAACATCTTTTCGAAGTGCTCGGATTGAATCACGAGCAATAATCCTATTTCCAATGGCTGCCTGCACAGCTACTTCGTATTGTTGTCTTGGGATCAACTCTTTCAATTTAGCACACACTTTACGCCCTTGATAATAAGCTTTGTCTCTGTGTGTGATACTTGAAAGAGCATCTACTTGTTCCGCATTCAACAAGATATCTAAACGAACTAAATGACCAGTTCGGTATTCAATAAATTCATAATCTAAAGATGCATACCCTCTAGTACCAGACTTTAGCCTATCATAAAAGTCAAAAACAACCTCTGCCATAGGTATTTCATAAGTAATTTCTACCCTATTATTCTGCATAAACATCTGGTTTTTGTAAACTCCGCGACGTTCCTGGCATAATTTCATAATTGGCCCAATATAATCTGCAGGAGTAATTATACTAGCCTTTATATATGGCTCGTAAATAGCATCAATTTCTCCAACTTCGGGCATCTGACTAGGATTATCTACAGTAATCGTAGAACCATCTACAAGTTTAACTTCATATTTAACATTCGGTACCGTTGTGATAATATCAATATCAAATTCACGATCTAAGCGTTCTTGAACAATTTCCATGTGAAGAAGACCTAGAAAACCTGCACGAAATCCAAAACCAAGAGCCTTCGACGTCTCAGGTTCATATGAAAGTGATGCATCATTTAATTGAAGCTTCTCAAGTGCACCTCTCAAGTCTTCAAAATCTTCAGATTGCGTTGGGTATATACCACTAAACACCATTGGTTTTGCTTCCATATAACCTGGAACTGGAATAGTCGCTGGATTTTTTACAGTAGTAATTGTATCACCAACACGTACATCTTTAAGTGATTTCACACTTCCAATAACATATCCTACTTCACCGGCTCTCAGTTCTTTTGTCGGTTGATAGGTCATTTTTAAATACCCGATATCCTCTGCATTATACTCAACTTTATTTGCCATAAATTTGAACAAATCACCTTTTTTGAGCACACCTTCTAAAACCCGAACATAAGCAACTGAGCCACGGTAGGTGTTAAATACTGAATCAAAAATTAGGGCTCTTAATGGTTTATCAACTTCTTGCTTAGGACTTGGAACTCTTTCACAAATTGCTTCTAATAAAGCGGGTACTCCCTCTCCAGTTTTTCCGGAAACTGAAAGAATATCCTCTCTGCTACAGCCAATTAAATCCATTATCTGTTGACCTACACCTTCTGGATCAGAACTTGGTAGATCAATTTTATTTAGTACTGGAATTATTTCAAGATTTTGCTCAACTGCTTGATACAAATTTGAAATAGTTTGGGCTTCAATACCTTGGGTAGCATCGACTACAAGGATAGCACCTTCACAAGCTTTTAATGCTCTTGATACTTCGTAAGCAAAATCAACATGACCTGGGGTATCTATTAAATTAAAATTAAAAAGCTCTCCATTTGGTCTTTTATAATCTAGTTTGATCGCATGGCTTTTTATAGTAATTCCACGCTCTCTTTCTAAATCCATATCATCTAAAACTTGCTCCTGCATTTCGCGTTCGCTAATAGTTCCAGTAATCTGTAATAGTCTATCGGCCAGGGTTGATTTACCATGGTCTATGTGAGCAATGATGCAAAAATTGCGGATATTATTCATGAATTGTATACGGTGCGTCTCGTCTTAAAGACAGCAAAGATACAAAGAAGGTATGAGCTACTAAAACTATTGTTTTATAATAAAACAAGCTTTTGCAAAATCTAAGCAATCTCCTTCATCCAATAATTATCAATGCACTCCCAATTTGGGTTTAATGAACGTAGTAAATCAATTTTTTTATGCCGAGGGATCTTCTTCAATTCAACTTCTCGTGTGATAGCTATATTAACATCAAAAATCTCTTCGACATAAATTAATGTATTAAAAGAAAAATTAGCTTTAAACAAAACATTCTAAAGTCTTTACATTTTCTTAGAATTTGATTTAAATCTGTTGAAAAACCAATATAAAGCATTTTGAAGCATTGCTAAGAATGTAAATGTAATACTTGTTCATACCTTTTTATAACCTTCTGGTTTGAGGTATGATCCATTAGAATGAACTCCTAACAAAAAAATAAATTATTACCTTTCTGGGCTTAGTAGCTCAATATGAAAACGAAATCTTTCTTTTTCAAGAGTCATGGTATCATATATCTCTTTTATAAGCTGAAATACAATTTCAGTCTCACCAATTACTGTGGTTGACAAAAACCCGATTTCAATTTTTACATCATATTGTGCTAGATGTTCAATTAAATCCTGAACTTTTTCAGTAGGATTATGTGATGCTAATGGGATAAATGTAAGTTGCGCAATAGTTTTCATGAAGTAATCTTTATTTTATACTGTACATTGGGATTGCAATATTATATTATCAAAAACTCAATAATATTGATTGATTCTATCAAGAAATTGAAAAATACATTATAAACTGTAACTAACATTAAAGATATGCATGAGATCGGCTTTTCACAATGGTTTGGAATTTTAGAACTTCCATTTTTACTTGTTTGTATTTACTATAGTTTTAAAACTTCTCGGACTCTTAAAGGTGGAGTTTTTGGAACAGGTATGATCTACTTAGCCTGGGGTTTCTTGATAATGGCAGTTGGCCATTTAAGCCTTCAACTTATTAACTTCTTTGGCTTAGATATTTTTGACTGGTTATTCAGCCAACCTTTAGGAAAAGTAGTTTGGTTTATTGCCTTAATGACAACTTGGGGACTATCTGCGGTTGGCTTCTACAAAATTTATCATGCTAGTAAATCTTAAAAGCTTTAAATAGCTACCTTTATTTAAACTGAATTCGAAATTCAGTTTAAATTTTTTATATGGAACTAGTCAGAAACATACTTGCTGTATTTAAACGGAAGCAACGAGAAATAAGCAATAATCAATTTTTTAGTGATCAAATTGATGAACTATTCTCTTATCTAAGCTCTAGAATAGGCTCTTCAAATCAGGCTCATACAGCATCAGTCTATATTAGAAACTATCTTAAACTTAATAGTTCAGAAAGAAAGTATAAACTACCTGAAAGCTATCTCTTTATAGAAAAATATTTAACTGACATCGACCCAGATTTTGATTTGCCAAAAGAGCAACTCAGGGAATTAATAAAAGTCAGATTCGGAAATTTATTATCAATTCCTGATTTCGCTTTAATTTTTGATGATGAAGAGAAACAAGAATTTGATCTTTGCCGTCTTTATCTATACGAAGTATTAAATGGGTTGACTGACTTAATAGGCGAGAATGGTAGTAATCAGATTCAAGAAATAATTAAGTATGTAGATTCTTTACCTAATGCTATTCCAGGAAAAAATCCTTTAAATGAAACTACATTAAATCCAGAAAATTTTATTGATTGGATTCATTTCTTACGCAGACTTAGTTTTTTTACTTATGATATTTTAGATAAAAAACTTGGTGAAGAAACAGCCTTAAGACGTTTCGATAAAGGCTACAAAACGCTTGCAAAAAAATATATCAGCCTAGATACTTTCCAGATTATCATTACTCTTCTTCCTGAGAAATTAATGGATGAAGATCGTTTTAGTACTCTAACAAAACATCAAATTGAAAAATTACTGCTTAAAAAAGCTGACCATTTTGAGCAATTAACAAAGGACTTATCAGAAAAAAATAATGAACTAGAGCGTACTCAAAAACTACTTATTGAGGCAAAAGATAAAGCCGAAGAAGCTACTAAATCGAAAGCGATGTTTCTTGCTAATATGAGTCATGAAATACGAACTCCAATGAATGCTGTAATTGGAATGACTGAAATACTTAAAGAATCAAATCCAAATAAAGAGCAACTTTTGTACATAGAGACAATATATAAGAGTGGGTTTGATCTGATTCATATAATAAACGATATACTTGATTACTCTAAGATAGAATCAGGTAAACTTGAACTGGAGTTAAAGCCAATAAATCTTCACGAACTTGTTTCAGACATCTTTAACCTATTAGTACTAAAAGCCGAAGAAAAAAATATTGAACTCATCTACTATGTAGATGAAAATGTGCCTTTAGAAATTTACTCTGATCCAACAAGACTTAAACAGGTTTTAGTAAATCTAATAGGTAACGCAATAAAATTTACTAAGGTAGGTGAAGTAGTTCTGGAAGTTAATATTAAAGAAATTATTGGAGAGAACGCCATTCTTGAGTTTCATGTAAAAGATTCTGGTATCGGAATCCCTAAAAATAAAGTAAATCATGTATTTGATTCATTCTCACAAGTAGATGCTAGTACTACAAGAAATTATGGTGGTACTGGTTTAGGATTAGCTATTACAAAAAGTTTGGTATCAATGCTTAAGGGAGATATTTCTGTTCAGAGTAAGATCAATGAAGGTTCTACATTTTCGTTTACTATTCTGGCTCAATTTCAAAAAAATAAGAGCAGTGATTTTGATTTTTCGAAAAATTTTAAAAATAAAACATTATTACTGGTTGATCAGAATGAATCTCACAGAATATATCTAACAAAGAAGTTCGAATATTGGGGATTCAAAGTACATACCTATGCAAGCTTTCATGAATTAATTGGTAATATCAAGAATGTATCTGAAACACATCTTATAGTTTTGGATGATTTCCTCTTTTCTAATGCTGATAATACATTACAAAAAAGTTTTCTCTCTCATATCTCAAAAAACTCAATTTCGCTTTTAAGAATTATACCATTTGGATTAAGGCAAGAAATTGATTCAGATAATATTGGGATAAAGATCAATCGTCCATTAAGAAGAAATGAACTTATAAACGCACTTTTAAATGCTTTTGATTTAGAGAATTTAGAGAATGATGTAAAATCTATTACCCAAAATCACACTCCAAGAGATATTAAAGTTCTACTAGCTGAAGACAATAAAACAAACCAAATGGTTGCAGTCGGTCTAATGAAGAACATAGGATATCTTATAGACATTGTAGAAAACGGTCAAGAAGTATTAAAAAAGCTTGATAGTCAGACTTATGATTTAATCTTAATGGATATTCAAATGCCACTTATTGATGGACTTCAAACAACTCAAAAAATCAGAATGCGTGGTGATTTATCAAAACAACCAATTATAATTGCATTAACTGCAAATGCATCTGAAGAAGATAAACAAATATGTTTATTTACCGGTATGAACGATTATTTAAGCAAGCCCGTTAAACGGATTGATATTATTGAGAAAATTGAAAAATGGTTTCCTCATAATTAATCTTATACCTATATTTGAGCAGTGAAAAATTTAAAAACACATATCCCCCATCTTCATCATTATGGTATCCATCAGGGACATCATCTCGTGCATTAATATTCTGTACCCATTTTTCACACGCTTTTTAATACTTCTGCTAACTTACTTACATATTGATTAAATGAACCGAACGAAAGACTCTTCGACTTCTCTACGTATTGCTATTCAAAAAAGTGGTCGTTTGACCGATAAAACTATTAATTTACTTCAAGGAATTGGGGTCGAGTTTGATAACTATAAGCGTAACCTTATGGTCAAAACCCGTAATTTCGATGTTGAACTTCTGTTACTTCGTGATGATGATATCCCAGAATATGTTCAAGATGGAATTTGTGACCTAGGCTTTGTTGGTGCCAATGAAGTTTTCGAAAAAAATGCAGATGTAACTGTTCTTCGTGGTCTTAATTATGGAAATTGCCGTCTTTCAATAGCTGCTCCCAAATATGGTGATCTACATGTAGCTACAGATTTTGCAAATAAAACTATCGCTACTAGCTATCCATTCTTAACTAAGAAATTCTTCTCTGAACAAGGAATTAATATCAATATTGTAGAAATTTCTGGGGCGGTAGAAATAACTCCTCAACTAAAAGTTGCTGATGCTATTTCTGATTTAGTTTCTACCGGAGGTACTCTTAAAGCTAATGGTCTTGAAGAACTTTTTACTATTCTTGAATCTGAAACTAAACTTATTCAAACCAATAAAGAACTTTCTCTAGGTAAATCACAGCTTATTGAGAAATTCCTAGTTCGAATTGATGGTTATCAGCAAGCAAAAAAGAGTCGTTATATAATGATGAACGCACCTCAAGAGAAAGTAGAATCTATAAGTAAGATTATTCCTTCTATGAAAAGCCCAACTGTTGTTCCTTTAGCAGATTCGAATATGGTTGCGGTTCAAACAGTAATTCCAATCGACAAGTTTTGGGAAGTTATGGAAGAACTTAAAGAAGCTGGTGCTTCTGATATTGTAATGCTCCCAATTGAAAGTATGATTCTGTAAAAATGAAATCTTACCAGTACAATAAATTATCTTCTACAAAAAAAGATGCTTTGCTAAAGCGACCAAAAATGGATTTTACATCTATTTTTGGAATAGTTGAACCTATTTTAAAGCAAGTTGAAGAAGAAGGTGATGCTGCCATAAAAGCATTTACCAAAAAATTTGACGGAGTTGATCTAGAATCTGTAAGTATCAACCCAAATGATATTACAGTTTCTCTTACAGAGGAAGTTAAATCAGCCATTGATACAGCTTTCGAGAATATCTATAGATTCCATAAAGCTCAACAAACAACTCCTTTGGAAATAGAAACGATGAAAGGGGTCGTATGTAAACGTGTATCTCGACCAATTGAAAGAGTCGGATTATATGTGCCAGGAGGAACTGCAATACTCCCATCAACTGCTATGATGCTATCAATTCCAGCTATGATTGCAGGCTGTTCAACTATTATTCTTGCTACTCCACCTAATCCTGATGGAAGCGTTGCACCAGAAATTATTTATATAGCTCAAAAAGCAGGAGTCAATAAAATTCTTTTAGCTGGAGGCTCTCAGGCTGTAGCAGCTATGGCATTTGGAACTGAATCGATTCCAAAAGTAGATAAGATTTTTGGACCCGGTAATCAGTTTGTTACAGCAGCAAAAATGATTCTACAGAATAGTGAAGCTCAAATAAGTATAGATATGCCAGCTGGACCTTCAGAAGTATTAGTAATTGCAGATTCGAAGGCAAATCCTTCCTATGTAGCTGCAGATTTACTTTCACAGGCAGAACACGGTGGAGATAGTCAAGTGGTTTTAGTTGCTACTTCTGATTTTGACTTGTTATTATTAGAAAATGAATTGAAAGCTCAATTAGATGTACTCCCAAGAAAGGAGATAGCTACAAAAGCGTTGGATAATAGCTTTTCGATAACTGTTGAGTCATTAGATGATGCGATAATATTTTCAAATAAATATGCGCCTGAACATCTTATTGTAAATGTGGAAAATGCAGAATCTTGGGAATCAAAAATTATAAATGCAGGGTCGATATTTTTTGGCCAATACACTCCCGAGAGTGTAGGTGACTATGCTTCGGGCACAAACCATACCTTACCAACTTATGGCTATGCTAGAATGTACAGCGGTGTAAATCTATCTTCTTTCCAAAAATCGATAACAATGCAAAGTCTTTCCCAAGAGGGTCTTAAAAATATTGGGCCTACTGTTCAGATTCTTGCAGAATTAGAAGGACTCCATGCTCATAAAAATGCTATTAGCATTCGATTGAAGGATTTAAAATGAAAAATCAAGTTGACATAAAACCACTAGTTCGGCAAAATATTTTAGATCTTAATCCTTATCGAAGCGCACGAGATGATTACGACTCTGGAATTCTTCTAGATGCTAATGAAAATTCATTTGGTGCTCCCTTTGAAGATGATTTAGAACTCAATAGATACCCATATCCTTATCAAGAAGAACTTAGAACAAAAATTGCTGAATTCAGGAATCTTAACCTTCAGAATATTTTTGTAGGTGTAGGTAGCGATGAAGCAATTGATCTATTATTTCGCATTTTCTGTACACCAAGAAAAGATCGTGTTCTAATTACTCCACCTACTTATGGGATGTATAAAATTTCTGCTAAGATCAATGATATTGCAGTAGATGAAATTCTGCTCACACCCGATTTTCAGCTTCAAGTTGAGGAGACCCTTGCAGCAGTTACAAAGAATACCAAACTTCTATTTTTATGTTCTCCTAATAATCCTACTGGTAATATTTTAAAAGCGATTGATATACTTAAAATTGCTGATTCATTTCAAGGAATTATAGTCCTAGACGAAGCCTATATTGATTTCAGCACTCAAGAAAGTTTCTCCAAAGAAGTTCTAGAAAGAACAAATTTGGTAATTCTTCAAACGATGTCAAAGGCTTTTGGCTTGGCAGGAATTCGATTAGGAGTTGCTTTAGCAAGTCCCGAAATCATCGAACTGATGATGAAAGTTAAAGCTCCTTATAACGTTAATAAACTAACATCTAGAGCAGCTTTAAAAGGATTTAGTAATATCAACGCTATGAAAGGTAAAGTAGAATTGATTAAGTCTGAACGTGAAAAAGTAATCAAGAGACTTAAACTAATTCCGCAAATTGAATTCGTATACCCTACAGATGCAAATTTTCTGATTTTTAAAATTCAAGACGCTTTTAATATCTATAAAAAAGTAGCCGATAAAGGGGTTGTAATTCGTTACCGCGGCAACGAGCCCCATTGTGAAAACTGCCTTAGAATAACCATAGGAACTTCAGTAGAAAATGATCGCTTTTTTGAAATATTTGAAACTGTTTTAAAGAATTAATCAGCTTTGCTAAATCTATTACCAATAATTGGAATGTCTTCTTTGTGTAAAAAAAGTAGTATGGCACAACTTAAAAAGACTACTATTGCCATAACAAATAAAGTACCACCATCTCCAAGAACCTCTACACCAAGTACTGTTAAATGGCTAGCAATTGCTCCTAACATAACACCAAATCCAATTATGGCACCAAGCCATGTTGTGCGAGGTATTAGAAGAAGTACCGAAGAAATCAATTCGGCTACTCCAGATAAATATCTGCCAAAAGGTTCCATGCCAATTGTTTCGAATATATATATGGACTCAGGAGACCCTGTAAATTTAAAAAATAGAGTTTGTAGCATTATTCCTGCCGCGATTATTCGTAAGAGCCAAATAAAAATTTTCATTGTTGATCTTGTTACATTAACGATTACTAGATTGTATAACTATAGATTCTTCAATTCATCACAATTAGGTAACATTTTTAAACCTATCAAATTTACTCAGATATCATGAAACTCTGGATCGAAGCACCAATAATCATCTCTGAAGACAAACAACTTTTAGCAAAAGGTGTTTTACAATTTCTCTCTGAATTAATTTCACAAGGGTATCAGATAGGTGTTGATAAAACTCAAATTTCGAAAAGACAGCTACAACTATTAAACCATGAAGAACTGATTATATATTTTTCAGAAACTGAAGCAGATGGAATTATCGAATTTGATAAAAGTGAGGGTAAATTAGAATTTTGGATTGGGGATAATATAATTGCTTCGGGGTATGACTTAAGTGAACTTTTAGATTCATTTAATCAAGGTATGCAACGTAAAGCTTCCCTACATCGCAAGACCAATGAAACCGATATTTCTATATCTCTTAACTTAGATGGAACAGGAAAGTCGAATATTAAAACAGGGTTAAGTTTCTTTGATCATATGCTCGAACAAATTGCGAGGCATGGTTTTGTTGATTTAGATTTAACATGTGATGGAGATTTAGAAGTTGATGAACATCATACTATTGAGGATGTAGCCATCGCCCTTGGAGATACCATCACTAAAGCACTTGGCGATAAAAAGGGCATTGAACGATATGCTTTTGTACTCCCAATGGATGAAGCACAAGCAACGGTAGCAATAGACCTCTCAGGTAGACCTTTTTTAGTTTTTGAAGGTGACTTTACTCGAGAATATGTGGGTGATTTACCTTCCGAAATGGTAAAACACTTTTTTTATAGTCTTGCTATGAATTTAAAAGCAACACTCCATATCGAATTTAAAGGTGAAAATGATCACCATAAAATCGAAGCAATATTTAAAGGATTTGCTAGAGTGCTCAAAACTGCAGTCGAAAAAAATCCACGAATCAAGAATCAAATTCCAAGCTCAAAAGGAGCTTTATAAATGATCGCATTAATCAAGTACAGAGCTGGAAATATTGCATCAGTTTCAAACGCTCTTGATCGACTTGGTGTAAACTATTTTCTAGCTGAAACTCCCGATGAACTAGAAGCTGCTGATGGGGTTATTTTTCCGGGGGTAGGTCATGCTTATTCTGCAATGGAATCTTTACAAGAAACTGGAATAGACGAGTGGTTAAAAAATACAAAAAAACCTGTTTTAGGAATTTGTGTTGGAATGCAATTATTATTTGAATCATCTAGCGAAGGAAATACTAAAGGACTTGGAGTTATCCCTGGTTCGCTTTTAAAATTTGAATCTAATACAGAAAAAGTGCCACATATGGGATGGAATACTTTATCAATAAGTCAGAATCATCCACTATTAAAAGATATAGAACCCAACGAACACTTATATTTCGTGCATAGTTATTTTGCACCTAATAATGAGTTTACTGTAGCAAGTTGTGACTATATTAGACCTTTCATTGCTGTAGTTGCTAAAGACAATTATTTGGGAGTTCAATTTCATCCCGAAAAATCGGGAGTTACTGGTTCAAAAATTCTCCAGAATTTCCTCGATTTCGTATACAAAAATAAAACTAATATTTAGAAAGTTCATGCAAGTTATTCCTGCAATCGATTTATTAAACGGACAGTGTGTACGCCTTCACAAAGGAAGTTATGATGAAGTCACTGTATATAATGAATCACCTCTAGGTCAAGCTGGAGATTTTCAAAAAGCTGGGTTTTCACACATTCATATTGTTGATTTGAATGGAGCTAAAGAAGGTCATTTTGTTAACCTACCTCATATTAAACAGGTGATTAATGAGTTAGGAATTTCAGTTCAAACGGGCGGTGGAATACGAACTTTTGAAAATGCCGAGTATTTATTAAATGCCGGAATTTCTAAAGTAATTTGTAGTTCAATGGCTGTAAAAAATGAACCTGATTGGCTTAAACTTCTTAAAGAATATCCAGAGCAAAGCATTCTAGGTATGGATCTTAAAGATGGAAAAATTGCATATGGTGGGTGGCTAGAAACAGCTTCAGAATCTATAGATTCATTTGTTTCTAGAATGATTCATCATGGACTTCAAGAAATTCTATGCACTGATATTTCAAAAGATGGTACTCTTTCAGGTCCAAATCTTGAGCTTTATATAGAACTGAAATCAAAATTTCCAGAAATTAAGTTGATTGCATCAGGTGGAGTATCTTCCCTAGCCGATTTAAAAGCTCTAAAAAATGAGGATATTGACTCTGTTGTAGTAGGAAAAGCATATTACGAAAACCGTATTTCACTAGATCAAATGCAGAGTTTATAAATATAGTATATTACTATTGTTTAGATTCTATTATTGCAATATTAGATTTGTAAATTAGTTTCTGGATAGTAAATTTATCAAAAAAACTTAAAGAGAAGCATTTCATGGGTTTTCTGGAAAAAATTGGCTTAGGCCCAAAGAAAAAGGAAATGATCCCTCTTCTTGGCGAGAAGATGAAAAAGGAGAAAGAGGCATACTCCTTAAAAAGGAACCCATATCTTAGAGTTTTTATATTTGTCTGCTTTATTTTTATCTCCGTTTTTTCACTTCCAAGATCAACGGTTCGTTCTAGTTTTAACTATACCGAAGGTCAACCTTGGAGAGCTGAAGATTTAACTGCTCCTTATACATTCGCTTTGAATAAAACTGTAGCAGAGTTAGAGGCAGAAGAAAGATCAATCGAAGAACAACTCCCTCCTATTTTTGTAGTTGACGATCAAGCCGCTATAACAGTCCAAACTCGATTAGATTCACTTTATAGAATGCTTCAACCTACACTAGAGGCTTATAATGACTGGCAAACTTCTAAAGCTAATAATAGCCCAACAACTGTAGATGACAGTCTGCGTTTTGGAAGAGAATTTGGACAGTCGAATATAGGATTAACTGATTTCTCTTTGAATACATTGCTTTCCAGTTATTATCAAGTTAAAAGCCAAAATCTTAGAGATAATCAATTTATAGGAATCATTGTAAAACAGCAGTTGGAATCCTTAATAGACCAACTCTTCAATCAAGGAATCATTAATGCTAATAAAGCCACCATTAACGCTGATCAAATTACGGTTCTAAATACTGCTCAAAGTACAGAACAGCCTATTAATATTGCACGAGTCAGGGATTTGAGAGGTGCAAATGAATTTGCTCAATTCCAATTAAACAGAGCTTTGAGCGAAGACCTTTCTAGACTAGGGATCGAATTTTACAACAAGGTTATTGCACCTAACTACATATATAATCAAGAACGAAGACAGGCTCGTTTTGATGAAGCAATTGCTAATATTTCGCTTACAAAAGGAGCGATGGCACAAGGGCAGGTAATTATTCGTCGTGGAGATATGGTAAATGAACAAACAGTGAATATTCTAGAAAGTCTAGACGCAGCTCGTGCATTAAATGCATCTGAGCTTGAACGATGGCTAAGGTTCACAGGAGGTGTTGTGCTTATTATTGTTATCTCTCTAGTTTTCTTTATGTACCTCTATCTTTATAGAAGAAAAATTAGCACCGATAATGTTCTCTTCTTTCTTGTATTTTTAACTCTTGGTTTAATAAGTGCTGGAACTGCATTTATACTTTATTTTGATGTTGCTCATCCTTTTATAATACCAGTAGCTATAGCACCAATTATACTTACAATTATTTTTGATTCTAGAGTCGGGATTATTGCTTCTGTAACTTTAGCTTCATTAATAGGTTTAGTACATGGATATAATTTCGAATTTACCATTGCAACTATATCTGCCTGTTCAATGGGAGTATTTTCTGTTAGAGATGTAAAAGACCGTTCACAGTTTTTCTTTACAACACCTGGTGTAGTTTTTCTCACCTATGTTATTACAATGGGAGCTTTTAGTTTAGCTAAAATGGAAGGCTGGGATGTTGTCCTTAATAATCTGATGTACATAGCTATTAATTCAGTTTTTATTCTATTTACTTATCCAATCATACTTCTTTTCGAAAAGATTTTTGGAGTAACTACAGACTTTACGCTACTTGAACTTGGAGATACGAATCAACCGTTACTAAAGGAACTAATGAATAAAGCGCCGGGTACTTTTCATCATAGTTTACAGGTAGCAAACCTTTCTGAAGCAGCTGCTTCTGCAATAAGCGCAAATTCATTACTAAGTAGAGTTGGTGCACTTTACCATGATATAGGGAAAATGATAAAGCCGGAATACTTTGTTGAAAATCAAAGTGGAGGAGTGAATGAGCATGATAAGTTAAAACCGCAAATGAGTGCTATGGTTATTAAAGCCCATGTTAGTGAGGGTGTAAAAATGGCTGAAGAATATAGCCTACCACAAACGCTCATTCATTTTATCGAAACTCATCATGGTACTTCAGTAATCAGGTATTTCTATGAAAAAGCTAAAGAAGACGACAATTTGAAAGAAATGCTTGATAAAGAGCAATTCAAATATGATGGGCCACTTCCAAGCACAAAAGAAACTGGGATATTACTTTTAGCTGATGGTATTGAAGCCGCCTCTAGAGCAATGAAGAATCCAACCTATAGCAAGCTCGAAAACCTGGTAAATCGAATGGTTGATGATCGAGTATCTGAAGGTCAACTTAGTCATTGTCCTCTTACTTTCCGCGATCTTCAGATAATCAAAGAAACATTTCTCAATATTCTAGTTGGGATTTATCATAGTAGAGTTGAATATCCTGAAGACAGTGATAAATTAAAGGATAAAATAGAGAAAACAGAAGCTGGGAATAAAGAGAACCAAGAAACTAAGACTCAAATTCAGGACTCACAGGAAGAAGAATCTAAAACCAACTAATTGTGCGGTTTAAACATGAATTAGATTTATACATACAATTCATCAAACTTGAAAAAGGTCTTTCTACAAATTCAATTGTTTCATATAAAAACGATTTAAATCGATATCTTCAATTTTTAATAGTTGAGAAAAAGATTACAGATCTTGCTGGTGTTACATTATCTCATATCGAAGATTTTCTAAATTTTTTAATTGATAATGAGTTATTAGCAGCAAGTTCACTTGCCCGAAATATTTCTAGCATTCGTGGGTTTCATGAATTTGCGGTGGTGGAAGGCATATCAGTTGCAAATCCTGCAGAGTTAGTTGACCTTCCTAAAAAGGCACAGAAACTACCTGAGATTTTAGATACTGTTGAAATTGAAGCCATGCTTGATACTCCAGATACTTCAAAACCAGCAGGAATACGAGATAAAGCCATATTAGAATGTTTATATGGAACAGGTATGCGTGTAAGTGAACTTACAGATCTAGAAACAGATCGTATGTTTTTTGAAATAGGGTTTATTAGAGTTATAGGGAAAGGAAGTAAAGAAAGACTTGTCCCCGTTGGTGAAATTGCTCAAGAAGCACTAGAACATTATATCGAACAAGCTCGCCCTCTTTTTTTTAATCCAAAAAAAGCTGCCAAAGCTAGAAATAAGATATTTCTAAACCAAAGAGGTGGTGCATTAACTAGGATGAGTGTCTGGAATATTGTTCAAAAAGCAGCAAAAGAAGCAGATGTTACTAAGAAAGTGTATCCTCACATATTTCGGCATTCCTTTGCAACACATTTACTTGAAGGCGGTGCCGATTTAAGAGCAGTTCAAGAAATGTTGGGTCATTCCTCTATTTTAACAACCGAAATTTACACTCACGTTGATCGATCTTTACTTCATCAAACGCACAAACAATTTCACCCAAGAGCTTGAAGTAAATTCTCCGCATTAACAGCATTATGAGAACCATGCCAAACAACCTTCTCATTTTTAATCACGAGAATTTGTGGAGATTCATGTCGTATACTAAAACGATCAGCTAAGTAATACGCTAAGTTTCTATCACGTATCACATCAACTATATACATATTTGCTACTGAAAGCTCTTCAGCAGGAATAGAATCCAAGTTCTTTTTTACAAAAAAACTTACCCCACAGCTTCCACTATGCTTAAAAATAACCTGAGTTTTTTCTTTTGAAGCGCTGATTACACCATCTGCTTCCTGAGTAGAACTTATTTGAAACCAAAGTTCTTCTTTCTTTTCCTGTGTCGATCCTAAAATTCTATCTAAAAATCCCATTCCATGCTTTAATTTTGCTAAAGATACCACTTCCTTTACTTTAAAACTGTTGGAACTAACTCTCTCTTTCTTTATTTATATTAGATAAATAACAAATAAAATTATTCAATTATGGAAACCAAGATACAAGCCTTTTGGCTCGGACATTCTGCATGCAAAATTATAAGTCCTAAAGGTCATGTTATTTATGTTGACCCGTTTTTAAAGAACAATCCGTCAACACCTGATCATCTTAAAGAAGTTTCTAACGCTGATTTTGTTCTTTTAACGCATGGCCATGAAGATCATGTTGGTGATACTTTAGAGATTGCAAAAAATACGGGCGCACAAGTAGTTGGTATGTTAGAGTTAATAAGTCTCTTGAAAAAAGATGGATTGGCTGAGGACCAAGCAATTGGGTTTAATAAAGGTGGAACCGTTCATTTTGATGATTTCTCTGTAACTATGGTTTCAGCTAATCACAGCTCATCATATAACGGACAATATGCTGGCGACCCTGCTGGACTTATAATTTCTTTTGAAGATGACATATGCATCTACCATATGGGAGATACGAATATCTTTACTGATTTAGAATTGTATGGAGAGCTATATGAGCCAACAGTAGTATTAGCCCCTATTGGCGATCACTTTACTATGGGGCCAGAAGAAGCGGCTTATGCCGTTGAAATGATTGACCCTGATTATGCTGTACCTATCCATTATGGAACTGGGCCTCCAATCGATGCTGATCCAAATGATTTTAAAGAAACACTCGAAACTTATACAGAGACTAAAGCAATTATCCCTGAAGTAGGGGATAATTTTTTAGGGTGATAACTTTTACTTTCATTTATGTATAATCTTTCTCTCCACTAAAGAATTATGAAAGCTAAATGCTCAGTATATATAGCAACTAGTGTTGATGGTTTTATTGCAAAGTCAGACGGTGATATCAATTGGCTTCATAACCCAGAATATAATATAGAAGGGCAAGACTTTGGGTTCTTTGAGTTTATCGAATCGGTATCTGCCCTAATAATGGGTAGAAATACCTATGAAAAAGTACTTAGTTTTGGAGAATGGCCATACTCAAAACCTGTGTTCGTTCTAACATCTAAAACTCGAAATGCACCAGACCATCTAAAAAATAAAGTTCGATTTATTTCTGGAGAACCTTCTGATATAATCTCCAATCTTACGGCTGAAGGATTCCAACATTTTTATATTGATGGTGGTAAAACAATCCAAGAGTTTTTGAGATGTGGACTTATAAACCAACTCATTTTAACCCAAATTCCAATTCTTTTGGGTGACGGAATTTCATTATTTGGTCATCTTAACAGTGAGTTAAACCTAAAACTCATTTCTTCCCAAGGTTATGAAAATGGATTTGTAAAATCGACTTATGAGGTATTTACTCATAAGTGATTTGAATTAGATTCAATCATTTATTATTCATCATGTATTCTAACTATAAAATACCAGAACAAACCCGTATCGGACATGTACATCTGAAAGTATCTAATCTTCAACATTCTCTAGATTTCTATTGCGGATTGTTGGGCTTTGAATTAGTAACTAAATATGGTGAACAAGCTGCTTTTATCTCTGCGGGTGGTTATCACCATCACATTGGATTAAATACTTGGAATAGCCTTGGTAAACCACCTGCACCAAAAAATACTCCAGGACTATTTCATACGGCTATTTTATATCCAAATAGAAAAGATCTCGCTCAGATTTTAAAAAGATTATTCGCTGCTAATTACCCCTTATCAGGAGCTTCTGATCATGGCGTTTCGGAAGCAATTTATTTAGACGATCCCGATAATAATGGAGTAGAATTGTACTGGGATCGGCCCAAAGATCAATGGCCAATGAAAAACGGTTCCATTGAAATGTTTACAAAACCATTAGACTTAACAGATATTTTAACTGAACTCAACCAATAAGTAAACCTTTACAAAATCATATTATGATTTTTTTAAAGTATTGGCTAGCATTAACGAAATTAACACATCACTCTTATGAAAATTATACTCATACTTTCAATTCTCTTTATCCCCTTCAATGATACTTCAGAAGAAGCTAGGCGTTGGGGACAAATCGGCCACCGTACGACAGGTCATATTGCTACTCAACTCTTATCTAACAATGCTCTTCAAGAAGTTGAAAGAGTGCTTAATGGCAATTCCTTAGCAGAAGTAAGTACTTGGATGGATGAAGTTCGTTCTGATAGAAATTTTAGATATATGAGTCCTTGGCATTACTCTACAATTCCAGTAGGACAAACTTATGAGGAAGCTGGAACTCCTGATGAAGGTGACATCATCTGGGCAATTGATAAAATGGTTACTGAGTTAAGATCAGGTGATCTGGACGAAGAGCAAGAAGCTATTAATTTAAAAGTACTTGTTCATTTGGTAGGTGATTTACACCAACCTTTACATGTTGGTAATGGAACTGATCGTGGTGGAAACGACGCCCGTGTACAATGGTTTGGAGAGAACTCAAATCTTCATCGTGTATGGGATTCTGATATGATTGATGGTAAACAACTTAGTTTTACAGAATTAGCTGATTTCATTGACGACCCACTTACAAATGAGCTTATTAAAGAATGGCAGTCTACTACTGTATTAGATTGGGCCTATGAATCCCAAGCTTTACTTGGTCAAGTTTATGAATATCCTGAAAATGGTAGACTTAGCTATGAATATTCTTTCCTCAATTTTGATACTGTAGAATTGAGATTACTTCAAGCTGGTGTGAGACTTGCTGGTCTAATCAATGAAATTTATATTAACTAAGTAATTTAAAAAGGACTCATTATGTCACAATCCTTAAGCGCTCTTATAGCATTAGCAATAATTCTAAATTCTTGTACAACAAAAGAGGAACCTGAATCTAAAACATGGAAAAAGGGTCAGGATTTTAATTCCGTTGCTTTCTCCGTTGATGGATTTGATGGACCTGAAGCTGTCCGTTATGATGAAGAATTGGATGTGTATTTTGTATCGTGCTTTGTAGGATCTACATCTGGAGATGCTAACGGATATGTTTCAAAAGTATCTTCTTCAGGTGAAATTCAAGAATTAAAGTTTATGGTTGGTACTGAAGAGTTTCCATTTGATGCAGGAAGAGGAATGTACATAACCGGTGATACATTATGGGTTGCTGATCACGCCGGAGTTCACTACTTCAATAAAAAATCTGGTAATCATTTAGGCTTTGTTGATTTTGGTGCCTTCGAAAATGGTTTTATTAATGATATTGTACAAGGTACAGATGGGCATCTATACGTTACAGATACAGGGGCTCGTTCTTTGTTCAGAATTAAAAATTTTGAAGTTGAGCTTGTTAAAGATAATCTACCAATTATGCCGAATGGAATTGCTCGTTTACCATCAGGTGAACTAGCACTTGCTCCTTGGAATGGCGGACCTGATATTTATCAGTATAATATTTCTACTGATTTACTTTCAGTGTATGGTACCGTAGCAGGAAGTAATAATTATGATGGAATCGAATATTTTGATGGTGGATTGATAACATCAACTCAATTCGACTCGAGTCTACATTTAATGGTAGATGGTATGGATGAGTTGTTTATTAAACTTCCTGGACGCCCTGCTGATATTGCAATCGATCCAAACCGTAGTATAGTAGCGGTTCCATATGTTGCTCTTAATAGAGTCGACTTTTGGGAGCTAAAGGAATAGAAATTATTGACTTATTCTTGTATTAAAGCAGTTACAGATTGGTTAATTATTATTTAATCAATCTCATCAATTAATAATAACTCTCTACGAAAAGTACTGTCGTTTCTAACAACTTTAAGACGAAGGTATTCACCAGGATTTTTCTGGAATAAATTTACAGCTTCGTTTAAAGTATAATTGGAAGATCCTTTTCCATTTATTTCTGTAATATAATCACCTGGTTTTAAACCTTCTCTATCAGCAATCGAGCCTTCACGGATATGTGATATTTCATACAATGGAATATTCGGAAATGGAGTTGCAATTTCAATACCGCTCATATTGTAAGAAAACTTATCTTTATAAAATTTAGAAGGCTGGATGAGCATTGTACTATCTTGGTAATTAAAGAAAACTTTAAATCGTTTTAGTGCATCCGCACCAATACTACCATCTCTTGAACTCACTAAAATTGCTCGTTGTATATCTTCCTCATCAGGATAAGCTGATATTGGGTTATTCAATATATAGTCACCAATTTTTAACTGTTCAATTCTCCCTAGATAACCTTCAATTTCACCACTCAATCCATTCCCTAAAAAACTTCTTATTGTATTATCAGGAATTGTAATCTTCTCGTTTGCAGAGTGATATAGAGAAAGTGCACTACTTGAACCTGAATCGATTAAGAGATTTACACGCAACATCGAGCCATCTTTTTGAATTATATCTACATCGATATATGGTTTATTGTTTTTAAAGGTTAGTGGAATACTAGACCATTTCTTACTTCTCTTTTTTGACTCGTAATTCTTTGCAAATTTTGTAGGATCATGAAATTTAAGCCACCGTTTTCGATAATCAATTTCGATAATAAAATCTTTAAATAAGCTATACCCTATTAATCCATGTACATAGGTTCCCAATAATGTGGATAGATTAAAAACATCTTCTTTTAACACCAGTATTACTTGGTCATCTCCTGTGGTTTGATCAATTATTACTTCGTTTCCTGTAGAGTAGAAAGCATCAATTGATGCGCCTTCTCCTAATCCAGCAATCTTAATAGTATTAACATAATTAAGGCTGATCTCTTCTCCATTTGGAAGACCTGTAATTAGTGTATTTGCAACTCCAGTATCTAGCACCAATTTTAATGTGTCTTTTGATTGATTTACAATGACAGGAATGACAACTAGGTTGTTGTACAATTCGAAGTTCATTCTCACCGACCGGTTTTTCCGTGTCTCTAATATAAAAGACTCAGTATTTAACGCTTGAGATTTTGCTTCTTGGCCTAAAAACATCAGAACAAAACCTATAATAAATATTCTTTTAAAATGCATTTACGACTAATTCATTTAGAAATGACCTTGAAAATTATAATAAATACTGATTTATATGAATAAACCAATACTTTTTTTACAACACTAAGTTTCAACTTAGGATTCACATTAATCAAGTGTATTTTAATGATACAAAAAGCTTTAATAATATGACTATAGATAAAATTAAATGGGGCGTATTAAGTACTGCTAAGATTGGTACAAATAATGTAATCCCATCAATGCAAAAAAGTGAATTGTGTGAAATTTATGCAATTTCGTCGCGTGGGATAGAAAGAGCTAAAAAAGCTGCTAATGATTTAAATATTCCAGTTTATTACGGCTCCTATGAAGAACTACTTGCCGATCCAAACATTACAGCTATTTATAATCCTTTACCTAATCATTTGCATATTCCATGGACCATAAAAGCAATGAAAGCAGGAAAACATGTTCTTTGTGAAAAACCAATTTCAATTACTTCTAAAGAAGCTGAGCTTTTACTTGATGCAAAATTAAGATACCCACTTTTAAAAGTGATGGAAGCATTTATGTACCGTTTCCACCCACAATGGAATAAAGTGAAAGAGATAATGAAGAAAGGGGAAATTGGTGATATTCATTCTATCGATTCAGTATTCACTTACCATAATGTTGACCCGAATAATGTCAGAAACAATGCTGAAATCGGTGGTGGTGGGGTTTTAGACATTGGGTGTTATTGTATTAATCTTTCTCGCTTTTTATATGAAAGTGAACCTTTAAATGTTCAATCATTTGTAGATTATGACCCGAAGTTTAAGGTCGATCGGCTTGCATCTAGCATCTTAGAATTTGAAAATGGTATAGCTAGTTTCATGTGCTCCACTCAACTTGATCATCGCCAAAGAGCCATTATATATGGAACCAAAGGATATATTGAGTTAAACATTCCTTTTAATGCAGGAAATGAAACCCTTCGTAAAATGTGGATTCATAAAGGTGGTGAAGTCGAAACTATTATTTTCGACAAATGTGACCAATATATATTACAAGGGGACGCTTTCTCAAGAGCAATTCTGGATGACACCCCGGTACCTATCTCAATCGAAGACTCAATTTCAAATATGAGAGTAATTGATAAAATTTTAACTTAAAATAGGTTTAATTCATGCTTGATATTCTTGCTATTCTAGCACTCCTAATCGGATTAGAACTGGTTCTAGGAGTAGATAATATTCTGGTAATCACCATTTTTGTTAGTCGGTTAAAAAAAGAACTGCAACAAAAGGCTCGCATCATTGGACTTACTTTAGCGATGATTGCGCGAATAGCAATGTTATTCTTATTACTTCAACTTACAGAACTTACAAACCCTGTTATTTGGCACTTTTCGATAAGGGACCTCTTATTAATATTCGGAGGTCTTTTTCTGATATACAAAGCTGTTAAAGAAATTCACCATACCGTTGAATTAAAAGATGAGCTACCAGAAGGAGAGCTCCCTCAAGAAAGCACTTTTAGATCTGTAATCACTCAAATTGTACTCCTCGATATTGTTTTCTCATTAGACTCTGTTATAACTGCAATTGGTCTTACCGATCATGTTTGGATAATAATAACTGCAGTAATATTTTCCTTTATAGGCATTTTAATATTTGCGAAACCTATTGGAGAATTTATTATTGATAACCCTGCCTTAAAGATTCTAGCTCTCTCCTTTTTGATTAGTATTGGGATCACCATTTTCATGGAAGGGTTTCATAAAGAAGTACCTAAAGCATACATTTATTTGCCTATGGGATTTGCACTAGCTGTAGAATTACTACAAATGAGATATTCCAGAAACAAGAAAACTAAAAAATTACCTAATGAAATCCTCTGACAGAGAGTTCGATATTATCCTACTTGGTGCAACTGGATTTACTGGTAGACGTGCTGCTAAATATTTAAAAAATCATTCTTCACCTGCACTAAATTGGGCCATAGCTGGTAGAAATATTTATAAGCTTAAAGAACTTGCAAAGGAACTAGATATACCTTCTGAAAAATGCTTCCAAGTAAATACTCTGGAAAAAACGGAAACGGATCAAATTTCCACAAAAACAAGAATCATATTAACTACAGTTGGTCCGTATTCTTTATATGGAGAACAAATAATTGCAAGTTGTGCAGAGCATGGAACTCATTATTTAGATATTACTGGAGAAGTAGGATTTATTAAGCAAATGGCGGATAAATACGGTTAACTTGCAAAAAAAAATAAAAGTATTTTAGTTCCCTTTTCAGGTTTCGATAGCGTTCCCGCAGAGTTGTGTGTGTTATTGCTTAGCAAACGCTTTACATCTGATGATGAGGTTTATATTAAATCCTATTATTCTCTAAAAGGTGGTTTAAATGGTGGAACTATAGCTACCATGATGAATAAATTTGAAACAGGTGAGTATAAAATGATGGGAAATCCAAGGCTTGCAATGGATTCGCCCGATCAAGAACTAGCTGAAGCCACCGACCGTAATTTTTTTGGATTTGATACCACTATTAATCGTTGGTCAACCCCGTTTATAATGAGTAGTATAAACTCAAAAGTTGTTTATCGAACTTCCGATATAATGTTAAGAATGAAGACTCCATATTTTAAGAAGATAGCATATTCTGAACATGCATCTTTAGGTAAATGGTATAATCCGATTCCATTCCTTTCTACACTATTCATCCTGATCTTGATACAATCATTAGGCCCTTTTTCCTGGTTTAGAAAGCTTTTGTTACTATTTGCTCCTGCTCCAGGTGAAGGCCCTAGTGAAAATTCAATTGAGAATGGATATTTTAAAGTTCAATTTTTTGCTAATTCTAAATCTGGAAAAAAAGAAAAATTAACCTGCTCTTTTTCTGGAGATCCAAGTAATAAAGCCACCGTTTTCTTTCTATGTGAATCAGCATTAACTCTTGTGGAGCAATTAGATTCATTTACTAATGCCCCAAAAACGTTTGGATTCCTTACTCCAGCAACTGCATTTGGAGATATTTTGGTAGAGCGTTTAAAAACGAATGGATATATGATAAATTAGGTTTAAGGTGCAAAATCGCTGTAAAATTTGTATTTTTACATTTGTTCAAAATTATATCTATGTTTTTATGCCATCTCTTGTAACGTTTAATAATAAAATTGATAAAGAGTTCAGCAAAACCGTAAAAAATCGGGTTGATAAGTATTTTAAAGACAATAACTTATCTAGAAATGCTAATGCTGCAATGATAGTTAAAACTATTATAATTCTTTCCGTTTATTGGGGAGCATATGCTCTTATTATGAGTGGGATATTTTCTCTAACTGCTATGTGGATCCTCTGTATTATAATGGGTATTGGTATGGCTGGAATTGGATTTTCCATCACTCATGATGCCTTACACGGAGCTTACTCATCTAATAATACTGTAAACAATTTTTTAGGTTTATTTTTCGATCTTATTGGTGCTAATGGGTACATTTGGAAAATCACTCATAATATTATCCATCACACTTACACTAATATTCATGGACATGACGAAGATCTTGAAGTAGCAGAGTTTATTCGACTTTCTCCTCATTCTGAACATAAACCAGTACACCGTTTCCAACATGTATTGGCTTTTCCTGCATATAGTTTTGCTACTTTTTTCTGGGTATTTATTAAAGATTTCTGGTACTTCTTTAAATCTCCATTGGGGCCCTATGAAAATAAAAATCATCCTACTAAAGAATGGGTGAAATTGATTATAACTAAAACGATTTATTACATAGTTATGCTGGTACTTCCAATGATTCTTTTGGAAATAACTTGGTGGCAACTTCTTATTGGTTTTACAAGCCTACATTTGGTAGCTGGTTTAATTCTAGGAATAGTATTCCAGCTTGCTCATGTTGTTGAGTCTACAACTCACCCAATTCCCAATGAAGAGAATATGATTGAAAACCATTGGGTAATACATGAAATGTTGACAACTAATAACTTTGCTCGAAAAAATAAAATTCTTTCATGGTATATAGGTGGATTAAACTACCAGATTGAACATCATCTATTTCCAAAAACTTGTAGTATACATTATCCTGCGTTGAGCCCAATTGTAGAAGAAACCGCTAAAGAGTACGGGATACCATATAATTGCCATGAGACTTTTACTGAGGCAGTTGCCTCTCACTATAAAACTTTAAAGAAATTTGGAGATCCTAATCTTGAATGGTCTCCAACGACAGCTTAATTAATCGATAAAATAAGGCCATGCTAATTCATGGCTTTTTTTATGCTTTTTTATATACATTAAGCTTTTAACAACTGGTCTATAGATCACTATTTTGAAGCAAAACGTTTGGAGCCTTGGATTAATATTATTTAGTGTATTGATGCTAGTAAATGCATCGGTTACTATGGCTCAACCAATTATTCAACGTGGTGTACTAGATCTTACTACCCACAATTTTTATGAAGAGCCTGAATTTCCGTTAAATGGTGAATGGCATTTTTTTTGGAATGAATTAATTAAACCTGGCGATCCTATTCAAAATATACCTGAAACAATTTCTTTCCCTCACTTATGGAATGAATACGATGATTTAGGTTCATTTGGTTACGCTACTTATAAAATCAAAGTCCTTCTTCCAAAAGAATACCCAAAACTAGCACTAACAATCCCTGATTCATATTCTTCCTATAGGTTATACTTTGGAAATCAAATTGTTGCTGAAAATGGCGTAGTAGGAATAAACAAAGAGAATTATTCTCCGAATTGGTTACCGATTACTGTGCCACTAGATCGATTTGAATCTAATAATATAGATGTCATCCTTCAGGTTTCTAATTTTGATCATTTCAAAGGTGGTGTTCGACTTCCAATTGTGATAGGTAAAGAAGAGTTATTACAGAGAAATCGTGAAATAGAATTAGGATATACATTTATTCTTACAGGAAGCCTTATAATGGGCGCACTTTTCTTCCTAGGTTTATACTCTTTCGGTAAACAAGAAAAAACTATTCTCTTTTTTGCACTTTTTTGTTTGGTCTACAGTTATCGGATAATAGGCACTGAGTTATATCCGCTTCATTTTATATTACCAAATTTACCGTGGATACTAACTATAAAGCTTGAATACATATCACTATATCTTTCTGCGTCTTTGTTTGGCATGTTTATTAAAAACCTGTATCAACAAGAAGCTTCAAAATATATAATGGATAGTTTTAATTATACATTTTTGCTTTTTGTTATTGCTGCAGTAATACTTCCAGCATATTACTTCACATCTTTAATCAACTTTTTCTTTGGACTTCTTGCTATATATATATCTTATTCTACCTATATATTAATAAGGGCTTTCTTAAATAAAAAGATAGGGTCTGTCTTTGCCTTAGCAAGCATTATTGTTGTATTCATAATATTTATATATGATCTATTAGAATACTTTGTAATAATTAAAGAAAATCTGGCCATCAACTTTATGGGTTATATTTCTTTCTTCTTTTTACAATCACTTACCTTATCAAATCGATTCTCATTTACACTCAATCAAGCAAAAGAAAGTGCTGAATCTGCATCTATTGCTAAAACACACTTTTTATCAACAATGGGGCATGAACTTCGTACACCTCTTAATGCGGTAATTGGTTTATCTGAATTACTACTAGATAGCAAATCTGAAAAAGAGAAGATGCAATTTGCTACTACCATCAAGAAAAGTGGTGAAAATTTATTAAGTATTATCAATAATATTTTAGACTTTACTAAACTAGAGTCTTCTGAAGTTGAAATGGAATACAAGCCTACTCATGTCCCATACTTAATAGCTGATATTATAAATATGCTAGGATCACTTACCGATCCAAAGAAAGTTAAGTTAAGTTTTAGATTTGATGACTCACTTCCAGAATATATTAAAACAGATAATACACGTTTACGTCAGATTTTAATAAACCTGATAGGTAATGCAATAAAATTTACTGAAAAAGGAGAAATATCTGTTCAGGTTACTACAACAGAATCAATTTCTGAAAAAGGCCAAATTCTATTTATTGTTAAGGATACTGGAATAGGTATTCCTGAAGATAAGATGAGTTTACTTTTTAACCGTTTTTCACAAATTGAAGCTGACAAAAATCGACGATATGGTGGAACTGGATTAGGTTTAGCAATAAGTAAAAGACTCATTGAAGGATTAGGAGGTAGGATTTGGGTTCAAAGTAAAAAGGATTCTGGTACTACTTTCTATTTTACCATTGAATCAGTTCCTGTCTCTAAAATTGAAAGAGACGAACTTGAGGAAAAACTTAACCCAATAGAATCGCGTGAAAGTCTTAAAAACATCTCTATTCTAGCAGTAGAAGATAATCTGATTAACCAAAAAGTTGTTCTTAAAGTACTTGAACGGCTTGGCTACTCTGCAGATGTAGCTAATAATGGTTTTGAAGCTGTAGAAAAAGTTCAGGAAAAAAGTTATGACTTAGTTTTTATGGATATGGAAATGCCAGAAATGGACGGAATTGAAGCCACTCTTAAAATTATGGAATTGGGTGAGAAAGCACATTCACCAAAAATTATTGCAATGACGGCAAATGTAACAACAGAAGATAAAGCCCGTTGTTTTGACGCTGGAATGGTTGACTTTATTTCAAAACCAATAACATTAAGCACTACAGAATCAGTGTTATTAAAATGGTTCCCATCATAATTTGATCACAGCTTCTTCTTATATTATTTAATATGATCAATACATCCATAAAAATACGTGCTTTAGCACCAACTATTATTAAGATATGTTCGCTTATATATCTGATGTTATTTTCGTCTTTAACGGTTGCACAATCAAATAATAAAATTGGTGTTTTTGATCTTTCTAACTATGATTTTGAAACTCAACCCTTTGAGTTATCCGGTGAATGGAATTTTTACTGGGACCAACTTCTTATTCCGTCTGAAATTGAACTAACTAAAAAAACTCAGAATATAACATTTACAACTTTATGGAATGAAATCCCTGGTCTTGATTCATATGGTGCCGCAACCTACACCGCAACATTGTATCTACCAAAGAATAGACCTCCATTAGCCCTAGACCTTCCTGATTTCTATTCCTCTTATGTTCTTTTTATAAATAGAGAAGTGATTGCTAGAAATGGTACCCCTGCTATTTCAAAAGAATATTATATCCCAAATTGGCTACCTAAAACTATTGCTTTGGGTGAATTCTCTTCAGATACCTTGAATTTTGTACTTCATGTAGCAAATTTTCATCACAAAAAAGGTGGGGCTTACCAAGCAATTAAAATCGGAAATGCTGAGAGTTTATTTGAAGCTAGGTATTTAGAATATGGATATGCGTTTGTTTTAACAGGCGCTTTATTGATGGGAGGATTGTTCTTTTTTGGACTTTACCTATTTGGCAGACATGAGACTACAATACTTTATTTTTCAATATTCTGTATTGTTTATAGTTATAGAATTATTGGCTTTGGATCATACCCTCTTCACTTTTTAATTCAGGATATTCCATGGATTGTAACCTTAAAACTTGAATATATAACGCTATTTCTATCAGGTTATTTATTTGGAATTTATACACTCAACCTATACCCAAAGGAAACTTCTAAACCCCTTGTTTATTTTCTTAGTGGCGTTTCATTAATTTTCGTTGGCGTTTCTTTATTTCTTCCTCCAATCATTTTTACACAACTTATAACCCCTTATTTCGCTGTACTTATATTATATATTGTTTATGCTTTCTGGGTTTATATCAAAGCTGCAATCAACAAAAGTGTAGGTGCTCAATTTGCACTTCTTAGTACTGGTATTGTATTTATTGTATTCTTATATCAAATAATGGAATACATTGGTCTAGTTGAAGAGTTACTACTCTTAAGTTTCATTGGGTATCTTAGCTTTTTCTTTTTCCAATCTCTTATTCTTTCATACCGTTTTGCTGAATTTTTAAAGATTGCTAAGATACAGGCTGAAGAATCTTCAATTGCAAAATCTCAGTTCCTTTCTACAATGAGTCATGAAATCCGGACACCTCTAAATGCTGTAATTGGTCTATCAGGTCTTCTTACTGATAGTAACTTAAATCAAAAACAGAAAGAGTATTCTCAAACTATTAAAAGAAGTGGGGAGAGCCTTCTTAGTATCATCAATAATATCCTTGACTATTCGAAAATAGAATCTGGTAAACTAGAACTCGAAGAAAGTGAATTCAATCTTAAAGAGTTAATCGAAATGGTTTTTGACCTCACATCATCGGTTAATGTGAAGGAAGATTTAGAACTTATATATCAACTAGATGATGGAGTTCCAGAATTTATTATTGGAGATTCAACCCGATTACAACAAGTGCTTCTAAACCTTGTTGCTAATGCAATTAAGTTTACAACTGACGGATATGTATTAGTAAAAGTATCACTTGAACATGATGACACATCTCAAATTAGATTTGATATAAAAGATACTGGGATAGGCATTCCAGATAATAGAATGAATCGTTTATTTCAAAGTTTCACACAAGTTGACGCTAGTTCAACCCGAAAATATGGCGGAACAGGTTTGGGATTAGTTATAAGTAAAAAACTTGTTGAAGCAATGGGCGGTCTTATCTCTGCTCAAAGTATCATAAATAAAGGAAGTACTTTTAGCTTTACAATTTCATTTGATAAGAGTTCAAGGAAGAGAAATGCAATACCATCCCCAATCTTAAAAGGGAAAAAAATATTCATACTAGATGATAACCTCACAAACTTAAAAATACTCAAGACACAACTTGAAAAAGCTGGGATTTCAGTTGATACATTTAATAATCCCAAAGAAGTACTCTCTAAAGTTGAATCGTTAAGTAAATATGACTTTGGAATACTTGATATGCAAATGCCAGAGTTTGATGGGATTCAAGTAGCTACTGAATTACGGAAATACTTTAGAAAAAAAATACTCCCACTAGTTATACTTAGCTCTGTTCATGAGTTAGAAGATGAATCACAAAGAAAAATGTTTAATCTCTATCTAACGAAGCCAATAAAACAAACTCAATTGCTAAATAACCTTGAAAGGTTATATAGCTTAGATAAAGAATCTAAATCTAAAAAAGTAACTGATGATAATTTTAAATCTCTACTTGGAGTAAATATTTCGATTCTAATTGCAGAGGATAATCTCATTAATCAAAAAGTTGCTTCTAGAATTCTCGAACGCTTAGGCCTTTCTGCTGATATTGCTCAAGATGGTCAACATGCCATAGATATGGTTCAAGAAAAAAAGTATGACCTAATTTTTATGGATATGGAAATGCCCGTATTAGACGGTCTTGAAGCTACTAGAAAAATAAAACTCATCGAGAAGTCTTTACCGAAGGCGCCAAAAATCATTGCAATGACAGCAAATGCACTACCAGGAGATCGTGAAAGATGTTTAGAAGCAGGTATGGATGACTTTGTTTCAAAACCAATTACAGTCGAGTCTATTAAAACTATTTTAAAAAAATGGTTTAGAGATTTTTAAACCTCTTTCAATTTTTTACTTCTATTTATCGTCTGGTTATTTATAATCTTTGTAAGTAATTAAAACAGATACGATGTTCAAAAAACAATTCTTCGGGCTAGATTATCAACTCAAACCAGTTCTATATATGGTTTCATTGTTGGTTTTTATTCAATGCACTCAACCCTATTCTACAAATGATGATGCAGTTTCATCAACTTTAATAGTTTTAAGTTCAGATGAGATGAGAGGTCGTCAAGCCTTTACTAAAGATATAGATCGAGCTGCAGACTTTATTGCTTCAAAATTTCAAGAGATTGGATTGGATAACTTCTCAAATCTCAAAGGCTACACACAAAATTTTAAACTTAATGAAGTTGGTATTTCCGATCATTCATTGGTAATTGATAGAGAATCAGTAGAAAGTGACCAATTCTTTGCTTTATTAAATGGAAAACCGATTGATTGGAATAATTCAACTATTGAAGTTCAAGAAATAAAAAAGGATGATAATTATCGGGCAAGATTTCAGGAACTTTCAAGTTCTGAAACCAACTTGTTAGTATTTGTAGACCCAAGTCATTCAGATATTTTTGGCAGATATCAGGGCTTTTATTCAAGACCAACTAGAATAATGGATACCGATAAAAGCAGTAATATTGTATTTATTTTGGCTAATAGATCAAATTCATTTTCTATAACTATTGAACCAAAAGTTGAAGAACAAGAATTAGCTAATGTTCTTGGAATTATTCCAGGAAATAGAACAAATGAATTTGTTCTATTTTCAGCCCATCATGATCATATTGGGATTAGAAATGTGGTTGAAGGAGATTCAATAGCTAATGGAGCTAATGACAATGCTTCAGGAGTTACAGCTGTTATTGAATTGGCAAAATATTTTAAAAGTAAAAGTAAACCAGAGCGAACTTTAGTATTTGCAACTTTTACGGCCGAAGAAGCTGGCGGTTATGGTTCTCAATATTTTTCTAAGCAATTTAATCCTGACGAAATTATAGCAATGTTTAACATTGAAATGATTGGTAAACCTGCCGTTTCTGGGCCGAATACTGCTTGGGTAACAGGATATGAAAGATCTAACTTTGGAGAATTACTTTCTAAAAGTACGGAAGGTACAGAATATGAATTCTATGCCGATCCATATCCACAGCAAAACCTTTTCTATCGTTCAGATAATGCTACATTAGCTAGACTTGGAGTCCCTGCTCATACTATTAGTACAACGCCAATTGATGTTGATAAAGATTACCATCAAGTAAGTGATGAGTTTGAAACAATAAATATATCTCACTTAACAAATACTATTAGAGCTATTGCTCGGGCAGCTCAAGGAATAGTATCTGGACAAGATACTCCAACTCGAGTAGATATTAATTTGGTAGACTAATAATCCTTAACTGATTAAAGCCTTATCAATATCCTCAATAATATCTTTAATATTTTCTAAACCGGTTGATATTCGAACTAAACCAGGTGTAATTCCAACAGTTTCGCGTTCCTCTTCAGATAACTTTGAGTGTGTTGTCGAAGCTGGATGTGTAGCGATACTTCGTGTATCTCCTAAGTTAGCAGTAAGTGATAGCATTTCTAATGAGTCAAGAAATTTTCGGCCTTTAGATAACCCTCCCTTAAGTTCAAAGCTAACGATACCTCCACCCTGCTCCATTTGTTTTTTGGCTAATGTATTTTGAGGGTGAGATTCAAGAAATGGATATTTAACTGTTTTAACTTCATGATGGTTACTCAAAAACTTTGCTAATTCAAATGCATTTGAACAATGCCTGTCCATTCTGACTGCTAGAGTTTCTAAACTTTTTGAAAGTATCCATCCATTAAATGGTGACATTGCAGGACCTGTATGCCTCCCCATGAATATTACTTCGTCTATTAATTCCTTTCTACCTAATATTGCGCCTCCAAGAACCCTGCCTTGCCCATCAATAAATTTGGTAGCAGAATGAGTGACTATATCTGCACCCCATTTTATTGGATTCTGTAAATAAGGAGTCGCAAAACAGTTATCTACGTTTACTAAAATATTATGTGCTTTAGCTATTTCAGAAATTTTTTCTATATCCAGTAAATCCAATGCCGGATTAGATGGTGTTTCGAAGAAAAACATCTTTGTTTTCGGATTAATGGCTTTCTCCCAGCCTTCAAAGTCATTTACATCAACATACGTGTGAGTAATACCCCATCGCGGCAGAAGTTGAGTCAAAATTTGGTGAGTTGAACCAAATACAGATTTACAGGCAACTATGTGATCACCTTGATTAAGGAAAGATGCAATACTTACAAACATTGCAGCCATACCAGATGCAGTAGATATACCTGCCTCTGCCCCTTCCAATAAGCATAATTTGTCTATGAATTCATCATTATTTGGATTGGAATATCGAGAGTAAATATTTCCTTCAGCTTCTTTTGCAAATAAAGCTCGTGCATGTTCTGCACTCTCAAAGAGGTAACTGGAGGTAGCAAAAATTGGAACAGAGTGTTCGTTTTGCTGAGTTCTTTCTACTTGATGTCGAATTGCTTTGGTTTCAAACTCTTTGTTCTTCATGATTATTTAGGATATATGAGGAAGTGATATTCGCGGTTTTCTCGAGTGTTTTTGTCACTGAACAATATGTTCCCATTGAAAGCTCAATAGCTCGACTAATTTTTTTCTCCTCTAAAGGACCAATAAATTCAAAACGAACATGAATATTTGTGAACAATGAGGGGACTTTATTAGGTTCGCGTTCTCCATCAACATGAACAGAATAGTTTTCAATAGTCTGTCGTTGCTTATTTAAAATTGATAGAACATCCATTGAAGCACATGAACCTAAAGCCACTAAGAGCATTTGCATTGGACGGTAACCTAAATTCTCTCCACCTATATTCTCAGATCCATCAAGATTAACTTCATGACCTTCTTCATTAATAGCTTTTAGGTGAACCGCATCATTAAGCCTAACTATCTGAATCTGCATAAAATATATATTATTGTAATTGGCTACCAATATAAGTGTAATGAAGAAAAAAAATTATCCTTAATAATCCTCATTAAAGATAATTCTAATAAGGTTTTATTCATTACTTAAAAATAATTTATTTTTGGGGAACTAAATTGAAGATAAATTTCTTATCTTATTTAGAATGTATTTAAATAGGGATCCCGATGAGAACTTTTAAAATTCAAAAGGGCAACCTCGATTTAGCTAAACTGCAATTGTTATAATTAACAGCCACTGGCTATGCCTTATTCAAATTTTTTAAATAATCACTGTTCTAAAAGCACTTCTCTTTTGTTGAGAGGTAAGTGCCATCCTTTTCTTTGTGCTGTTTTATCATGCTACTTAGGAACGTTGTTAAGCTATTTCTGTAAAGATATCCTCCAACAGGATTTATAAAACAGAAATCTATATCTAGATTTCACTACAAGTTTTGTCTTAGTACTTCCATCTAGAAAACAATAATACAATCAATCTTGAGCTTGTTATTACCATAAGTACATCAAGATCATATAAAAACAAACACTCCATTAATTTTCGGCAAATATGCTAGATAAGCAAAATCCAATTACTCCAATACAAGAATTTTTTAAGACAGAATCTTCTTCGGGAATTGTACTAATGATAACTTCCTTGTTAGCATTAGTGATCGCAAATTCACCCTTTGCTGAAGTCTATTTTGATCTTTTTCAAACCTACTTAACTGTAGGAATTTCATCTTTAACTATTAATAAACCGTTGATTCTTTGGATTAATGACGGCTTAATGGCAATCTTCTTTCTTCTAATTGGATTAGAAATTAAGAGAGAAGTAAAATTTGGAGAACTTTCAGACTTTAGAGCTGCGTTAATGCCAATTGTTGCAGCATTCGGAGGGGCTTTAGTACCAGGTCTTATTTTCTTTTCATTTACTCAAGGTACCGAGTTTTCAGATGGCTGGGCTATTGCAATAGCTACAGATATTGCTTTTGCGATAGGTATATTAACTCTTTTAGGATCAAAAGTTCCAGTTTGGGCGAAGGTCTTTCTTACTGCAGTAGCAGTTGTTGATGATTTAATTGCTGTTATAGTAATCGCTCTTTTCTATACTGCAAGTATTAATACCACTGCTTTGATTATTGCTGGCATTTGTATGGTGGTTCTTGTTGCAATGAACGTACTAAAAATTAACAAAGTTGGCCTTTATGTACTCATTGGTATTGTTCTTTGGGTAGCTTTCTTAAAATCAGGAATGCATGCTACTATTGCTGGCGTTCTACTTGGTTTAACCATACCAGCTAGAAAAACTTCTACACTTAAAGAAGTTTCCGATAAAATTGAAAAAGCCTCAAAATTATTTAAGCAATCTGTATTAAACGAAGAGAAGGAATCTCGAGAAACGGCTTTAAATCATGTCCAAGACGTAGTAGTTGAGTCCGAATCTCCACTTTACCGAATGGAACATGCCTTGCATCCATGGGTAGCCTTTGGAATAATTCCAATTTTTGCATTTGCTAATGCAGGTGTTTCACTTAATCCGTCTCTAGTTACAGAAGCATTAGCATCGCCACTTACATGGGGAATAATAGCTGGACTTTTCATTGGTAAACAAGCTGGAATATTCTTGGCTGTAAATATTATGAAATGGCTTGGTCTAAGTACATTTCCAAAAGAAAAAAGTACCCAGAAAATAGTTTATGGTTTAGCATGCCTTAGTGGTGTTGGATTCACCATGTCACTTTTTATAGCTGGACTATCCTTTACATCTGTTGAATATCTAGAATATGCCAAAATGGGAATCATTATAGGATCTTTACTTAGTGGCTTGCTTGGCTATGGTTTATTACGAAGCGCCATTAAAGATTTACCAGATACAAACGAATCTTCATAAGAATCTCTCTCAAAAAAATAACCTTAAAAATAAATATACGAACAAATGAAAACTCTAAATAAACTAACTTCAATTTTCAGTATGGCAATGCTTTTTCTATTGTCAGGATCTTTTTTGAATTCAGATAGTTCATTAATACACGCTCAAAAAGTTGGCGATGTAATTACTGCTGAAAAACAAAAAAGTCTTACTCCTGAAGCAATTCTACAAGGATTGAAAGATGGAAATATGCGATATATGAATAACGATCTTACTGATCTTGATTACAAAGCTCAAATTGGCGCAACAGCCTCTGGTCAGTATCCTGAAGCAGTAATCCTTTCTTGCATCGATAGTCGAGTTCCAGTAGAACAAGTATTCGATAAAGGTGTTGGCGACGTATTTGTAGCTCGAGTAGCAGGAAACACTGTAAACCCTGATATTCTAGGTAGTATCGAGTATGGTGCAGCTGTTGCTGGCTCAAAATTGATCGTTGTTATGGGACATGAAGCTTGTGGAGCTGTAAAAGCTTCTATCGATAAAGCTCAATTAAGCTCAAATGCTGATGTTCTTTTAGGAAGAGTTCAACCAGCAATTGATGCAGTTAAAGGGTATGACGCTGACCGTTCTTCAGGAAACTCTGCATTTGTAGATGAAGTAGTGAACACAAATGTTAGTGTTACTATTGATGAAATGTTAGCAAAAAGCCCAGTTTTAAAAGGATTATTAGACAAAGGTGAAATCATGGTTGTTGGAGCTTACTACGACCTTGATACTGGAAAAGTAACTTTTGTAGAAAACTAATTAATAATTAATGGAAGTATGGGGATAGATTTGAAAAGCTATCCCCATTTTTACTTTTATCAATAAACAATTTAGCAATGAATATGAGAATAATAGTCCCACTACTTTTTTTAATTTTTACTACTGATTTTGTAATGGCTCAATCTGAAAGTCCATTTGAGATTTATGGAAATGTAAGGTTTGCTCATATTGGATCTGATACAAATGCCGATGGAATTGGAGGCGATAATAATGCTATGCGTTTACGCCCTGGAGTAAGGTATAATTACGCAGAAGAACATTCCTTCTCTATGCGTATTGCTTATTTATTATCAGTAGAACTAGAACCCCTTAATCCAACCTTAGTTGCAGATGGAAGTGGAAGATTAGCGTTTGGTTCAATTACTTTTGATGAATTTTTCTATAAATATCAAAATGAAAGAACTGAGATAAGAATTGGTCGTTTCCAGAAGTCGTTAAATACTCTTACTAACGCAAAGAGATCGCATACCAGATACCAAAGCAACAGTAATAATGTACATTGGACAGATGGTATCTATTATAAAAGGAATCTTGACAATGACTGGTATGGTGAAGGAATTTTTGAGTATCAACCACGAAACCATCCTTCTTTTCAGTACGATCAAGGTGATTTAGATTCACCCGGTAGCGACGGTTTAGATTTTACAGAAAATGATCACAATTTTACTTTTTACGTTGGAGCTGAAAGTCGAGAGGTTAAGAATAATGTAATTCAAAAAGGATTTGGATTCATGTATATACCTGGAACTTATATCAAAGGTAATGAACTCCTAGATTATCTGGCGTTCACATCTCGAATTACTCTAGATTTCCCTCAGGGCGAAGCACTAAGAGGTGGATCTATCAGAGTGGCTGGTGAATTCGGACAAAGTCTAAATTCTGCTTTTGAGGATGGAACCAGTATGGTTGCTTCCATCGGTATCAATAATTTTGCTGAAAAGCATGAAATTATGATCGAATTTGCCAAAACAGATAGCCAATGGTTTTTACCTCGTAACATCTATCGTGCAAATGCAGATGAAATGGAAATTAGATATCGTTTCTTCTTTTCTGATAAATGGGCTTTTGATGCTCGCTATCGTATTCGGGACTTCCGAACTGATGGAGTAGTTAACTCATATAGTACCTTCTTACGTGCCACTTATTCATTTTAAATAAGATATTATTGATTTCAGTGATTGATTCTTTGATTGATGGCAACTTTCCCGTTTATTTAGCCAGTCAAAGAATCAATCAATATTTCTTATGAAATCATTTTATCTATTACTTTTTTCGCTCTTTCTATCTACAACATTATTTGCTCAAGACTATGCCATTGAGCAGTTAGAAAATTCACCACGTCATCACGAATGGGTTGAAATTGAATCCAATGGGCGTACTCTTCTCACTTTCGTTGCTTACCCAGAAGTTTCTGAGAATGCCACAGTCGTACTAGTAATTCATGAAAATAGAGGTCTTAATGATTGGGCTAGAAGCTTTGCTGATCAACTTGCTGAAAAAGGATTTATCGCAGTTGCACCAGATCTCATTTCTAATACTGTTGAAGGATTTGAGAAGACATCTGATTTTCCAACTTCAGATGAAGCCCGATCGGCAATTTATGGTCTCGAACCAGATTTTGTAACCGAAGATCTAAAGCAAGTCCTTTCATACGCTAATAGTATTAAAGCGAGTAATGGAAATGTAGTGGTTGCAGGATTTTGTTGGGGTGGTTCACAATCATTTAGATTTGCAACTAATGTGGAAAATGAAATTGAAGCTGCATTAGTTTTTTATGGAACTGGTCCTAGTGAAGAAGCTGATTATTCTAGAATTGAAATTCCAGTTTATGGCTTTTATGGAGGGAATGATAATCGAGTTAATTCAACTATAGAAATGTCGGAATTGGCTATGGAAAAATTTGAAAACAATTACCTTTATGAAATTTATGAAGGTGCTGGGCACGCATTCATGAGAAGTGGTGATAATCCAGAATTAGAGTCTGATCATCCCAATAAAATGGCTAGGGACAAATCTTGGGAAAAATTGGTTGAGGTTTTAGCCAATCTTTAAGCATTAAAGTCGTTTTATGAGAATTTTTCTTAATAGTATAAGTTAAAACGGTTTTTTATGTTAAGTATGCTTAAAAAGTATCCGTTGTTTCATCTTTACTAAATAAAGGATCTTAATTAATCCTAAAACACCGCAAATAAATTTCTATGAGTAATACTGAAAATGATTTACAAGAAGATACCTTTAATAAAGGTCGAGTTATCTTCTTAGCTACAACCGCTGCTCTAGGTGGGTTTTTGTTTGGTTTTGATAGCGGTGTGATAAATGGAACAGTTGATTCTTTGGCTCTTGCTTTCAATTCTGACTCTGCAACAACTGGTTTTAACGTAGCATCTGTACTACTTGGCAGTATGGTTGGAGCATTCTTTGCGGGTACTTGGGCAGACAAGTATGGGAGAAAGCCAATAATGATAGTAACTGCTTTACTTTTTATAGTGAGCGCTTTTGGCTCTGGTATTGCAATAAATTCTATAATGTTTATTCTTTTTAGAGTTTTAGGTGGAGTAGCAATGGGTGCAGCAAGTATATTAGCGCCGGCATATATAAGCGAAATTGCTCCTCCAAAAGTGAGAGGTAGATTATCAACATTACAACAATTAATGATTGTGATTGGCCTTTTCGTTGCTTTTATGAGTAATTACTGGCTTGCTGGACTTTCAGGTGGGGCATCAGAAATATTATGGTTTGGTTTTGAAACTTGGAGTTGGATGTTTTGGGTTGAAATTATTCCAGCAAGCATATTCCTATTTTCTTTACTTGCGATTCCGGAATCACCAAGATATCTGATAGCAGCTGGGAAGTACGACTTAGCTTATAATGTTTTAAAGACTATTTCTCCACTCGCTAATACCAAAAAGAAAATTGAACAAATAAAATCCACTTTAATTGAAGGAGTAAAACCTAGATTAAAAGATGTTATTAATAATGTGACTGGAAAAATGCACCCTTTAGTTTGGGTAGGTATCGGGTTAGCTATCTTGCAACAGCTCACAGGTATTAATGTTATATTCTATTATGGGGCAACACTTTGGCAAGCTGCTGGTTTTACTGAAGCAGATGCACTTCTTCAAAATGTTATTTCAGGTAGTGTAAATATTCTATTTACTATTGTAGCTATCCTATTGATTGATAGAGTTGGTAGAAAACCACTTCTATTAGTTGGTTCAATTGGTCAAGCAATAATGCTTGGTATTATGGCATTAATTTTTAGTAATGCTGGAACTGATGGATCTGGAAATATTCTTTTAAATGACCAACAGGGATTATTTGCTTTGATTGCAGCCAATGGCTATATCGCCTGTTTTGCATTTTCATGGGGACCAGTTATGTGGGTCCTATTAGGCGAAATGTTTCCTAATCAATATCGCGGTGCAGCACTTGCGCTTTGTGGAGTTGCTCAATGGGGAGCAAATTTCACTATTACGATGACTTTCCCAATATTTTTAGCAAGTTTAGGACTTGGTATCTCTTATGGTATCTATGCTTTCTTTGGTTTTGTAGCGTTTTTCTTTGTCAAAAAGTATGTTTTAGAAACCAATGGGTTAGAACTTGAAGATATGAACAAGCTTTGGACCAGTAAAAACTAGGTGTTGAAATAATTCTAAACTATTTAGAGTCACTTTCCATACTTAAGGTATAAATCAATCTTTGCCATATTTAGCTTAGGAGTAGCACCATTACGACTTGTAACAAAAGCACCAACAGCGTTAGCATAGCAAATAGTATCATATGTATTTTTACCTATTATAATACTATAAATGGCACCTGCTAAAAATGCATCCCCAGCCCCAACAGTATCACCTACTTCTACAGTATGGCCATTCTTTTTTTTGAGTTCACCGTTCTTGTAAATATATGCTCCATTTTCACCTTTGGTGAGTAGTATGGTTTCAATATTATATTCTTCGCTTAGCCATTTCAAACTATCTTCTTCTTCAAGTTCATTGTTTTTCCACATACTGATAACCTCGAGTTCTTCGATATTCAATTTTAGTATATCAGCATAACCGAGAACTTCATTTACAATTTCTTCATTGTAGAATGACTTCCTAAAATTAACATCAATTACACATTTTCCTTTATAATTTTGAAGAAGCTCTCTTATTGTACCCGCAGAGCTATTCCGAAATACTAATGTACCGAGTACTAAAAAATCAGATTCAGATACTACCTCTTTTAATTTATCAGAGACAGTTATAAACTCCCATGCTGTGTTTTCATGAATTTTAAAACTTGGAACCCCTTTACTATCAATTTCAACTTCAGCTAGACCAGTTGGATATCCATTTATTTGAATCAAGTCTATAGATAACCCTCTTTGCTTTATTGATTTAAGCGCCAATCCCCCAAGTCTATCATTTCCAACTGCACTCGCTATTGTGGATTTAATCCCTAAATTATCCAGATTAAGAGCTACATTAAGTGGCGATCCTCCTAAATAAATACCTTTTGGGAGGGCATCCCAAAGTACTTCACCAAAACAAACTACTTTCTTATTCACCATTTTTTGATATAATTTTAACCATTGAATAAAGTTGCAGTATCTGCAATAAACTAAAATGAGTATTAGTTAATACTTTTAGATATTAATGTATTCACTCAATTAAAACCAAAGATTTGCTCAGACTATTTATAGTTATACTACTTTCTGGACTTTCGACTATTTCTTTTGCTCAAGTCAAAGAAAGGGTAGGAAAGATAAATGATGATTCCGCCCTTCGCCCTATTCACGTATCTCATATTCTAAATAATCAAGAATTTTTGAAAGGCCTTGTACCATTAGAACAGAATAAATCTAACCGAAGTATAGTTATCGATAATCTAGGAGATTTTAGAAATTTCTGGGTACATAATCTTGACACTGAGGAATATGAATCAAAGCAATTTGAGCTTGTAAGAAAAGGGGCACTTAGTCAACTTTGGTTTGATACAGATGAAATGGAAAAAGGGCGTTTAAATGAAGACGTTGCTGATGTAATGTTTCGATATTTAGAAGAGAGATCGAATTCATTTTCTTTTAATCCTGAAAAAGGCATAATTGAACATTCTAATGAAATTTTTGGAGATACTCCTAATGTTGATGGTGATGGTATTGTTGATTTCTTAATTACCGATATTCAAGATGGTTGGACAGAAGAAAGCGAAAATGGTTATGTAGCAGGCTTTTTCTTTAGTGGAGATCAATTTGCAAAAAGCCAACTCCCAAGTAATGTACAAACTAACCAACGGGATATACTTTATATTGATTCCTTTCCTGGAATACTAAGTGGTGGATTTATAAATCCGATTAAGCCTTTAAATACTTTAGCTCATGAGTATCAACACTTAATACACTTTAACTACAATAGAAGAATAAATAGTTCTGATTTTACTTTTATAAATGAAGGACAATCTAATTTCGCATCTCTATTATCTGGGTATTTCCCTCATAATAGCCTAGGTGATTATCTAGAAGAAACAAATGTTCCTATCTTCAGATGGGATGAAGAAAATAATACCTTACCCGACTATGGCCGTGCTGCTTCTTTTACTAGTTATCTTTGGGGCCAGTTGGGCTTTGAAAAAGCCGGACTTCTTACGCAAAATTCATTACGCGGAATAACTGGTATTAACTCTAGTTTGGCGCTCGCAGAAAGCGATTATCAATTTAAAGATATCCTTGTTAATTGGGGAATCGCAAATCTAGTAAATGATACATTAAACACGGGAAATAGAGAGTTTGGATATTCTCACCCTCTTTTAGCAGGTTTTAAAACATCAAGTTTTGATAAGTTTGGAGTAAATTTTTCAAACAGAAGATTTAGTGTTCAACAAGGGGGAATTAAGTATATAGAACTTGGGATTTCAAGTAACTTAAGAGTTACATCATCATGGTCTGGGTTGAATGGAGAAGCTAGATTAATCACATTTAATGGAGCTAATAAGAATGTGCAAGTATTACAGAACGGTATAACTTTTACTAGCCCAGAAGAATTTGAATATAATGAAGCATACATCATGTTGGTTAATACAAAACCAAGTCAAAATGAAAGTATATTCTCAGATCCACTACTATTTAACGTCTCCTCTACTGGAAATAAACCATTTACACTCCAATCCGATAGCAGCTATAGTGCTATTGGGAATTCATACTGGCAACTTCCTTATTATAATTCTAGTAATGTTGGCAGGTTTGGATTTACTAATAAATTTTCAGCTCCATCTTCTACAAAATTATTCGCTCTAGAATTATTCATTTTAAATGGTGTAGATGGTCAACAAGAACCAATTTTAATTAAAGGTTCGGGAAAAATGACAATATCTGTTCATCAAGATTTAAACGGTATACCTGGAGAAGAATATGCTTCTAAAGAAATTGACTTTAGTTCATTGGGTTATGGTTGGCAAACATTCTATATCAGTAATTGGGAATTATCTTTTGAAGCTGGAGAAGAATTTCATGTTAAATATTCATTTAATGTTCCTGATGTAGACCCAAACAAAAATGGTGTACCATTGCGTTTAGATGATGGCAATGGAACTCAAAATGTTACAAATATTTTAACTTCTCCATCTAATTATCAACCTATGTTTTCCTCCGATGCGGGACAATTTGGAGTACTAAATAAAGTAGTTTATGCTAATCCGAATTCCGATGATGAAAATTTCATTGAAACGAATACCGAAAGATTTATTCTTAGTCAGAATTATCCAAATCCATTTAATCCTGTTACAACCATTCAATTTAACGTACCTGAAAGTGCTGAAATTTCACTCATAATCTATAATATCTTAGGACAAGAGGTAGCTACTCTTGCTAATTCACTCTTTAATCCTGGTGTCTATTCGATTCCTTGGAACTCAGGGAATGTTGCTTCAGGTATCTATTTTTATAGTTTAAAGTCTGGTGAATTCTTCGAAACTAAAAAAATGCTTCTCCTTAAATAAGGGATTTCGTTAAAAGAAGTTACCAACACGTAAAGTTTTAGTTATGCTTGATATATTCATTACACAAAATTTTAACGAATTAAAGCTACCTTGAAAAAATTAACCTTACTTTTAGCAGCTACTTTATTGGTTGCAACCTTTTCTTTAGCACAAACTACCGAAGAGATGGTAGAAAGAATTGTTAAAGAAGGAACAGAATCTTCTCAACTCAAAACTTTAGCACACGAGCTCATGGATGTTGTAGGTCCTCGATTAGTAGGAACTCCTCAACAGAAAAAAGCTCACGATTGGGCAGTAGAAACATTCAAAGCATGGGGTATTTCTGCAGAAAATCAAGAATGGGGCCAGTGGCAAGGTTGGGAACGCGGTATAACTCATATCGACCTTATTGAACCAAGAGTCGTAACCCTTAGCGGCATGCAGATGGCATGGAGCCCTAAAACTAAAAGAGGCGGAGTAACTGCTGAAGTTGTTCATATGCCAATGTGGGATGATGAAGCTGAATTTAAAACATGGTTACCATCCGTAAAAGGAAAAATTGTGCTCGTTTCAATGCCGCAACCAACTGGTAGACCTAATTATAATTGGGAAGAATACGCAACCGAAGCTTCATTTGACAAAATGATAGCCGAACGTAGAGCTCAATCTCAAGCTTGGAACGCTAATATTCAAATCACAGGGTTTAATAGCAGAACAATTATTGAAGAATTAGAAAATGCTGGTGCTGCTGCCATTTTCCAATCAAGATGGTCAAATGGATTTGGTGCTAACAAGATCTTTGGAGCACAAACTGAGAATATCGCTATGGTTGATATTTCACTTGAAGACTATGGTTTGCTATGGCGACTTGCTGAACATGGAAATAGCCCAAAAGTTAAATTAGTTGCTGAATCGAAAGACCTTGGAAAAGTACCAACGTTTAATACCATTGCTACAATTCCTGGAACTGAAAAAGCTGATGAATATGTAATTCTTTCTGCTCATTATGATTCTTGGGATGGAGGAACTGGCGCTACTGATAATGGTACTGGTAGTATAACTATGCTAGAAGCTGCACGGATTTTAAAAGAAGTATATCCGAATCCAAAGCGAACTATTATTATTGGTTTGTGGGGCAGTGAAGAGCAAGGTCTTAATGGCTCAGGTGCATTTGCAGGTGACAATCCAGAAATTGTAGATGGTTTACAGGCTTTGTTTAATCAGGATAATGGAACTGGTCGTGTAGTTAGAATTTCTGGACAAGGATTTCTACATGCCTATGATTATATCGGAAGATGGCTAGAAGCTGTACCAAGTGATTATAAAAATGAAATTCAAACCACATTTCCTGGCACCCCAGCTAGTGGTGGATCTGATTATGCATCTTTTGTTTCGAGAGGAGCGCCTGCCTTTTCACTGAGTTCTCTAAGTTGGAGTTATGGCACATATACATGGCATACAAATCTTGACACATATGATAAAATTGTATTTGATGATGTTCAAAACAATGCAATTCTAACTGCTATTATGACCTATATGGCTAGTGAAGATCCTGAAAAGACTTCACGCGTTAAAGCTGTTCTTCCTGTTAACCCAAGAACTGGAGAACAGCGTACATGGCCAACACCTCGTACAGTTAATAGAGATGGTGGAAATTAAATTATTATTCTAAAAAGACCACAATTAAGATCATTTAAAAGCCTTCTTCATTATTGAAGAAGGCTTTTTTATTTCATTGATATAGGAGTAAAGTTATTAATCCAATATTGAATCTTACTAATTTGTTTAAATGTTTTAACTAATTGTTTTCGCAAAGTTCCGACAAAGTATTTATGTTATTTGAAAGCGCTTTTATTAACCTTAAACACTGATATGAAAAGACGCGAAGCTTTAAAAAATATGATGCTTGCTTCAGGCGGAATAATTACCCTTCCATCGTGGGCTATTGGCTGGAAAGCTGATGAAATGGCTCGGATGAATACTACTTTTACTGACTATGAAATCAACTTAATTTCATCAATAGTTGATATAATTATCCCATCGAATGGTGAAATTGGGGCTTTATCTGTCGGTGTAGATCAATATCTAGTGGGTTTAATTAGTAAATGCTATGAAGAAACATTTAGAGGCAATATCAGATCCAAACTGCATCAACTTGATAATAATGCGAATGACAAATTTAATAAATCATTTTCGGGCTGCGACATAAAAGAACAAACTGAAATATTTGTAGCAATGAAATCAAATGAAAATGATGAAGATTTCTTCAATTTTATGAAGTCACAAACTATTCGAGGTTTTGAAACTTCTGAAGAAGTAATGGTGAATTATCATGGTTTCGTTCTTATGCCAGGGTTTTATGATGGTAACGTTGATGTGGAGGCTAAATAAGTGGCTAATTTGAATATTGATTCTAAAAAAAGTCGTACCTATGATGCCATTGTTATTGGTTCAGGCGCTAGTGGTGGGTGGGCTGCTAAAGAATTATGTGATGCTGGTTTAAAAACACTCGTTCTGGAACGTGGAAAAAATATAAAACATATTGAAGACTACCCAGCTGCTTCAAAGGCTCCTTTTGATTTTGAGTTCAGGGGAGCACTTCCATTAGAGAAAAAACAAGGATTTAATGCTGGTAATAGACTTGACGAATCAAATATTCAATGGGCTATGGCTGAAGATGAACAACCCGTAGTTTTAGAAAAACCATTCAGATGGCGCAGAGGCTATCACGTTGGAGGTAAATCTTTATTATGGGCACGTCAAACTCAACGTTGGAGTGATTACGATTTTGAAGGCCCCGATCGAGATAGCTTTGCCGTTGATTGGCCTATTCGCTATAAAGATCTGGCGCCGTGGTATGATCATGTAGAAACTTTCTCCGGAATCTCAGGGAATAACGATGGGCTAGATGTTCTACCTGATGGAAAATTTCTCCCTCCTATTGAGTTAAATGTTGTGGAAAAACATTTTAAAGCTTCAATAAAAAAAAATTATGGTGATTCACGTCATCTTATTTATGCTCGATGTGCTCATTTAACTGAACCACAGGAAATTCATATTCAACAAGGCCGTGGCAAATGTGTTGCCCAAAACATGTGCAATAGAGGTTGCATACTAGGTGGATATTTTAGTTCAAACTCTTCAACTATTCCATGGGCACTTAAAACGGGTAAGCTCACTATGAGACCTGATGCAGTCGTGGAATCAATTATGTATAATGAGGGGAAGAATAAAGCAATCGGCGTACGAATTATAGATAGGCTTACTAAAGAACCCATTGAGTTTTTCGCAAATACTATTTTTGTAAATGCTTCAACCATTAACTCAAATGCGATTCTTTTAAATTCTAAATCTAATCGTTTTCCAAATGGTCTTGGTAACGATAATGGTTTAATGGGTAAGTATTTAACTTGGCATAATTATCGAGGTCATGCGGGCGCTGTTGTACCAGGATTTAAACATAAAATAGTAGAAGGTGCAAGACCAACTAATGCCTATATACCTAGGTTTAGAAATGTTAAAAAACAGGAAAACGATTTCTTGCGCGGCTATGCAATAGGAGTTTCTGCTGGTAGAGGTACTAATTCAGATACTAGTATGATTGGTAATGAGCTTAGAGATAATATCCTAAATCCTAAACTTAATGATGAATGGTATATAAGTACTTGGATGATGGGTGAGTGTGTTCCGGTTGAGGACAATCATTTACGATTACATGACAGTCTTGTTGACAAATATGGGATTCCTCAAATCGTTCTCTCGGCAGAATGGAAAGAAAATGATGTCAAACAAGCTGATGATTATGTAGAACAATGTACTGAGATGTTTGAAAAAGCCGGTTATACGAATATAAATGCACGAAATAGAGACACTCTTCCAGGATCTGATGTTCATGAAATGGGTGGTGTTCGTATGGGTAAAGATCCAAATACGTCTCTACTTAATGGTTTTAATCAGCTTCATGAATGTAAAAATGTCTTTGTCACAGATGGAGCGTGCATGACTTCTGGTGGAACTCAAAATCCAACTCTACATTTTATGGCTTTAACTGCGAGAGCGGTAAATCATGCTGTTAACGAGTTAAAAAAAGGCAACTTATAATCAAATACACAATGAAAACACTACTTTTTCAATTACTACTACTTAGTTTAATGATGTTTCCATATGAAGAAGCTTCTGCTCAAATAAAAGGTTCTCCTTTATATACTGCTGAATTTGGAGTTCAAATGTACACTTATCGAAATGTACTCAAAGAAAAAGGGCTAGAAGCAACTTTAAACATCATTAAAGAATCGGGAATTACTGAAATCGAAGGTGGTGGAGCTGAAGGATTTTCACTCCAAGAATATAAAAAAATGCTTGACGATCGGGGGTTAACAACACCCTCTATCGGTGCTGACTATAATGAGTTAGTAAGAGACCCTCAATTAATAGTTAATAATGCTAAGTTTTTAGGCGCAAAATTTGTCATGGTTGCATGGATACCACATACTGTAGGAAACTTTAACTTTGTTAATGCGAGTCAAGCGATTGAAGATTTCAACAAAGCTGGGAAAATTCTTTCAGAAAACGGACTTACTCTTAAATATCACTTCCATGGATATGAAATTATCCCACATAAAAATGGAACTCTCTTAGATTACATGATGGAGAATACAAATCCAGATTATGTTTCTTACCAAATGGATATCTATTGGATTCAATTTGGTGGTGGAAACCCGGAACAACTCCTTAGAAAATATCCTGATCGATGGGTTTCTTTTCATCTTAAAGACATGCAAAAAGGTACTTTAAAAGATCATACAGGATTATCTGACAATTCTACTAATGTGGTTTTCGGAGAAGGTGAGATCGATTTTATTGGAATTATTAAAACTGGAAATGAACTAGGTATAAAACACTTCTTTATTGAGGATGAAAGTGACCGACTATTAACTCAAGTTCCAATAAGTATAGAGTATCTGAAAAGCTTAAAATATTAACCTCTCTACTTATAACATCCTTTTTCAATTATTGATATTGCCTTAATGATACTCTAATCAAATTTTCTTATGAAAGAATATATACATGCTGACTTCATCATGGTAATAGTATAAAACTAAGCTGGTCACCAGGTTTTAATTGTCCTAACCTCCAAAGGTCTTCATCCAGAACTTTAGCAACTCTTGGATACCCTCCTATGGTTTGACCATCTTGCATTAAAATTATAGGCTTTCCATTAGGTGGTAATTGAATAATTCCAGGTATAACAGCTGATGAAATCATTTCCTTTTTCGATACAATCAAAGGGTTTACATCCAATCTAATACCCATTCTATTACTACTTGATCCAATAATATACTTCGAGTTTAAAAACTGATCTTTAAGAGACTGATTAAACCAATCCCATTCTATTCCCTTTATAACTCTAACAATTATTTTTGATGAAAAATATGGAATCTTTTCTTTGGGCGTTTTTCTTTGTTCTGTTTCTTGACTTAAGTATTTCCATTCTAAAATGTCACCTTTTTTTAAAGTACGACCTTCAAATCCTCCGAATTTACCCGTTATATACGTAGAATATGAATCCATTACCTTACTAATTTTTGGATCTCCTTGAATAGCCAAATAAGCTCTACATCCTCTTTTAGCATAACCTAACTCTAGCTCATCTCCTTCTTTAATTTCTAAAGAACAATTCATTTCAATTTCTGATCCATTTATCTTAGGGTTCATCAATGCACCAGTTATTGCAATAACTGTATTGTCATGAAAAAGATATCTCCCTCCTTTTAAAGTAAACTCAAGAACTGGTGTACCATTTGGATTCCCTACTAACCAATTAGACAATTCATACGATTTGATATCCATCACTCCAGAAACTGGGATTCCATATTTTCTATATCCAACTCTTCCAAAGTCTTGAATAGTTGTGAATAAGCCTCCGTCTAAAACTTCAATACTAGTCATTAGAAATCCCAAAATTCATATTCTGAAATTTGAACGAACTTAATCTTATCTCCAGCTTTAAGTTTAGAAGGGGGGCTTTTTTCAATGTCAAAAAATGAAAATGGAGTCCTACCAATAATATTCCACCCACCTGGGCTTTCAAGGGAATAAACTCCAGTTTGATTACCTCCAATACCTACAGAGCCCTCTGGAATATTAGTTCTAGGCCTTGATTTTCTAGGACAAGAAATTGAAGGATCTAATCCGTCCAAAAAAATAAAACCTGGAATAAAACCTATCATGGCTACCGTATATATTTTTGAACTATGTATCTCAATTATCTCACTTTTTGCGAGATTGGTATGGTTTTCGAGTTCCCTCCAATCCAAACCTAGATGATAACAAACTGGTACTTCCCTATTTAAAGAACTAGCAATTACATTTTCCGAGGTTGACAATTCTATTAATCGATCAATCAATTCTATATGATTTCTTAAACCTTCATCAAATATGATTGCAATACTATCATATGCAGGGACTATATCAACAACACCAAAAATTAAGTATTCATCAAGTAAATGAGAAAACTTATGAATTACATGAAGTTTATCGCTTTCAACATCAGGCTTAAGTAAAAGAGCTTTCTCACCTAAGATGCTTACTTGCCACGAAACTCCACTATGTTGGAATGATTTCAATTCCATTATTTTTAAGGAATTCATGAATAGTTTTAGCTAGTTGAACTGCTCCATTTGTATCACTATGAAGACATATAGTTTCTGCAATAATGGGCTTTATAATACCTGAGTAGGTTAATACTTCATTCTTAAAAACCATAGATTTTAATTGAGTAAGAATATCTTTTTCATTGTCAATAACAGCTCCATTAAGAGATCTATCACGTAAACTTAAATCTATTTCATAAGCTCTATCTGCAAAAACCTCTTGTACTACTTTCAAACCAGCTTTAACTGCTAGTCTTTTTGAAACAGAAATTGGCGGTAAGTAAATGGGAATCTTTAAATCCATTTGCTTTATTACAGAAATAACAATCTTGGCGATTTTCTGATCTTTAGCAGCTTGGTTATATAAGGCACCATGAGGTTTAATATGATGAAGTATTGCTCCTTCGTTATCCAAATACTTTTTAAAAGTACTCATCTGATTATATAGACTTTGTTCTAACTCCTCAGATGAAATGTCCATCACTATTCTACCAAAATTCTTCTTGTCTGGATATGAAGGATGTATTCCAATTTTTACACCATATTTTTCAGCTAATCGAATGGTTGATCTCATCGATTCTTCATTACCGATATGCCCACCACATGCAATGTTACATGAAGAAATAAATGGCATTATAGATTCATCTAGTGAAGCTCCTCCACTAGTTTTCCACTCTCCGAGATCACAGTTTAGATCAATACGTTTCTTCATTACATAAATTGGAATACAGAGTTCAAACTTCTAAAACCTATTAATAGTGCAACGGTGATTACTATGACACCTAATACATTTTGAAGTTTTGAATTAACATAATCTCCTAATAATGTAGATTTATTCATTACATACAATAAGAATATTGCTATAAGAGGTAAGAGTACCCCGTTCGCTACCTGTGCAAATTGGATTACTTGGACAGGGTTTATACTTAACATTGAGAATAATACACCGATTATCAATATCGAAATCCATACCGCTTTGAACTTCTTAGATTTCATTCCTTCTTCCCAACCTAATATTCCTTTTGCAGCATATGCAGCAGCTAAAGGTGCTGTAATTGCAGATGATATTCCTGCTGCAAATAGTCCCAATCCTAGAAAATAACCTGACCAATCACCTAATAATGGCTCTAATTGTTTCGCCATATCAGCTGCACTATTTATACTTCCATCTCCATACAAAGTAGCTGCACTCGTGATAATTATACTCATGGAAATAATACCACCTAGAATTATTGCTGTTGCATTTTCCTTCCTTAAATCAGGTAATTGATCTACATGACTATACTTAGTTTGAACAATTGAAGCGTGAAGAAATAAATTATAGGGTACAACAGTAGTACCAATAAGGGCAATTACTGTTAAAAACTGATCAGCTGAAGCGACAGGAATTAATAGACCTTTTAATATCTTAGTAATATCTGGGTTAACTACAATTGCAGTAGTTAAGAAAACCAAACTCATGACTACTACTAAGCCGATTAAAAACCTTTCTATTACTTTAAAACTTCCTGTAATTAATAAACCAAAAGCTATAAATCCAATAATTAATGGCGGAAAACTAACATATACTCCATTTATAGTGGCTTCTATATTAAAAAGTAACTCTTTAAATCCTAAAGAAGCTCCTGAGATGTTCCCTCCCTCGTAAGCGGCATTACCTATTACTATAGCACCAAGAACTAGAATAATTCCAAAAAATCTAATTATTGGATGTTGAAGTTCCTTTCGAATTGCTTCACCGAATCCCTTTTGAGTTACTAAGCCAAGTCTTGCGGTCATTTCCTGAAGAATAATTGTAGCTAAGACCGAGAATAAAATTGCCCATAATAACATATATCCAGATCGTACTCCTGCAAGTGTACAAACGGTGACGGTACCAGGCCCAATGAATGCAGCCGTGACTAAAGTACTTGGACCAAAATAAGTTGTGAGAATTTTCTTCAAAAAAACGACTACTAATTTTTATTTATCAATCTATAAAATTATTATCTAATGCAAAGCAAAAAATAAAAAGTAACATAAATGCATTTAATGAATGTCGAAAAATAAGACTATAGCTACAGACTTAAGTGTTAACGATTATTTAAATTCTATTGATAATCCTCAGCGAAAAGATGATTGTTGGGTTATTCATAATCTTATGAAAAAAGTGACTGGAAAAGAACCTAGAATGTGGGGAACAACAATAGTTGGATTTGGGTCTTATCATTATAAATATGAAAGTGGTCGCGAAGGTGATATGTTAGCAACAGGTTTCTCAAATAGAAAACAGGCTATCACGATGTATATAATGGGTGGCTTTAAAAACCATGAAGAACTTCTTAGTAAAGTCGGTCCTCATAAAACAGGTAAATCATGTTTTTACATAAAGAATTTATCAAATATGGATATTGATGTTCTTTCTATATTAATTTCCAAATCAATTAAAGCTGTTGAAAAAAAATATACAATTTCGGATTGATGTCGGGAACAATTAGAAGTAATATTAAGTCTGGACTGGAAGTAGCAATCGTACTTAAAAATGATCAACGATCTGGAACTTTAACACACGGCGTAGTAAAGGATTTATTAACTAAAAGCTCTACTCACCCGCATGGAATAAAAGTCAGGTTAGTAGACGGACAAATCGGAAGAGTAAAAGAAATTAAATAAGTATTACGGATGGAAAACAGAATTGAGTTAGAAACTACAATTTCAACTTCAGCAGAAAATGTTTGGGATGTTTTAACCAATCCCAAAAAAATCGAACAATATATGTTTGGAGCACGCTGCGAGAGTGACTGGAAACCTGGTAGTAAAGCAAACTTCTTTGTACTTCAAAATGATAAAGAAGTTGTAGTTGTGAAAGGAGAAGTAATTCGCTCAGAACCGTATAAATATCTTGAGCATACTCTTTTCCCTACTAATTCAGGTATTGAAGACTCTCTTGAAAACTACATAGTGATAATTTACGAGTTAGATGAAATTTCTGATAACGAAACTGATTTAAAAATCACTCAAAAGGGCTTTAAATATGTCGAAAATGGAATGGAAAGATATATTGAAACTCAAAAAGGATGGAAAGCCGCACTTCCAAAACTTAAAGAAGTTGCAGAAGAATAGCCGACTTAATGTTTGAATTCCATACAGACAAATCTACTTATTTCAACTACCAATATGGTACTTCAAAAGAATACATAATTCCTTTTCTTGAAGAATCATTTAATTTAAACCCTGACCTTAAAGTTCTTGAAATAGGCTGTGCAGAAGCTGGTGTGCTTAAAGCTTTTACAGAACGAGGACATGAATGCGTTGGAATAGAGCTAATTGATCATAGAGTTAAATTAGCAGAGCAGTTTATGTCGGAAGAAGTAAAGGCTAAGAAAGTACGTTTTATCACAAAAAATATCTACGACATTGATATAGAAAATGATATTGGTCATAGGTTTGATTTAGTGATATTAAAAGATGTGATTGAGCATATCCCAAATCAGGAAGTGTTTATTAGAAAGCTGAAAGATTTTCTGAATCCAAATGGTAAAGTGTTTTTCGGCTTTCCTCCGTGGCAAATGCCTTTTGGTGGGCATCAGCAAAAGTGTACAAAAAAACTACTGAGTCTTTTACCTTACTATCATTTGTTACCAATGCCACTTTATAAGAGACTCTTAAGAGTTTGTGGCGAGCCTGATATCAAAATTCAAAATTTGGTTGAAATTAAAGAAACCGGAATCTCTATAGAGCGTTTTGAACGTATTTTTAAAGAAGAAAACTATACTCAATTAAAGCGACGATTATTCCTTATAAACCCCATTTACAAGTATAAATTTAATTTAACACCTCGTAAACAATTTAGTTTTTTATCATCAATTCCCGTGTTACGTAATTTTGTTAGCACTTGTGCATATTACATTATCCAAAAATAATTATGAGTGATCAACCAAATAATCCACTTCATGGTATTAAGCTCAAGCAAATTGTTGAAGATTTGTATAATTACTATGGTTGGGAGCAACTTAGTTTACACATTGACATAAATTGCTTTAAAAGTGATCCCTCAATCAATTCTAGTCTAAAGTTCTTAAGAAGGCATCAATGGGCAAGGGATCAAGTTGAAGAACTTTGGGTTAGTGTTTTTGCTAAATAAGACTAGATGATCTGTTTTTTTGATTAGCTCTTACTTAACGATCTTCTCATCATAAACTTTTGCTATCAATCCCCAATCATATCTTTTCACATGAGACTGAAATTCCAATTCACGAACTTCTTCAATGTTCAAGATTAATGATTTAAGTTTCCCAAACAACTCTCCCTCGTCATATAAACAGTTTATATTCATTTCTAAAGGTATATGCTCTGGATAGGCTAGTCGATTTGGAAGTAGCGGGAAACAGTTACAATACATAGCTTCCACTACACTTCCACCAAAGAAATCTTGTTTCGATGTAACAGGAAGAATATCTGCTTCCCAAAGTAATCTAGCATAGGTTTCAAAGCTATCCGCATATCCCCAATGTATGATTTCCTCAATTAATTTTTCTTTTGCCTCATCAAAGCTTTTAGGAATCATCTCATTACGCTCTCCTAGTACAATCAACTTAAACTTTATGCCCTTACTTTTCAGTTTATATAGAACCTCATAGAATGGTTTTGGTCTTTTATCATATTCCCATCTATGGTTCCAAAGTATAATGGGTACATCGTCTTTTTCTATTGATTTAACTTCATCAAAACGAACTAGATCCATTCCTAAATACAGTACTTCACTCTTCTTCTTAATTACCTCAATATTTTCTTTACCCTTTTTATCTGGGAATTGGTTTAGAAAAGTAGGAAGAGCATCTAGAAATGAGCTTTTATGATATTTGGAGTTAAAAAAAACTTTGTCAGCAGCTAAAGCAGATGAATAATTTATAAAAGCATAGTGATTATCTCTTTTATTCTTAACATCTCTGTCTTGTGGTGACCACGGGTATGTTAATTGATTTTCGTGGAAATACATGCTTACAGGAATTCCTGCAGACTTTTTCCGAGTAAGTGATATAAAAGTTGTTAAATCCAGCATTGAAGTAGCTAGAATTAGGTCTGGTGTATAATCTAGCTCGTTGAATTGCTTTGCGAGAGAAATAGCTCCACCATGCATACGCCATTTCCAGTGCCTTCCAGGTAAACTAAGAATCTCTATTTGATGAGAAGAATACTTCTTAAACCCTTCAGCCCATAGCTTATGTGATCCTGAGAAAAATGGTTCTAGAAGAATAATTTTTAAAGCTTTCATTCATAATAGAATAAAAAAAAAGCCTTTCTATTGCTAAAAAGGCTTTGAAAATTATTTAATGAACTTACTATTTTATCAATGTCATTCTTTTAATTTGATTAAAGGAACCAGCTTGAATCCTATAGAGGTAAATTCCAGAAGACAAATTACTTGCATCAAAGTTTACAGTATAGCTTCCTGCAGCTTGTCTATTATCAACAAGTGTAGCTACTTTTTGCCCAAGCATATTAAATACATCAAGAGTAACATTGGATGTATTTTGTAATACATATGAAATTTTAGTAGCTGGATTAAATGGATTTGGATAGTTTTGACTCAATTCAAAAGTTTCTGGGTTTTCATCTAATTCAATCGCAGTATTCGTATTTGGACTAATTACAGCGATTTCATCAATATATAAGAATGATACATCGGTACTATCTTTTCCTATAAACTGAATCCCAATTCTCTGAGTATCACCTGTACCTTCTGGCACTACAAATTCAATATTATTCCATATATCTGCTTCGAGACTTTCACTTTCATAGTCAGTACCTATAAAATCCCAGTTCCCGCCATGCAAAACAAAAATCTGTATTGTTTCAATTTCAACTAGCTCAGATTCAGGAATAAAGACCTTCGCCCGCATTGTATCCCCTACCTCAACTTCGTATGTATTATTTATAAGCGCTCCAACGGATGCATTATTTGCTACTTCAATTTTAGCTGAATAGCTTCCTGAAAAAGCTTGCTCATCAGAAACTGATCCGGTTGTATTATTACCAAAATCTAAATCAACGAGTGGTAACCATTCTCCTAAAATTTGACTTTCGAAACTCCAAGTTCCTTCTGGTTCAAATACTGCCGGAACATACTCAGTTACTGAAATATCATCTATGTATAGATATGAAGTTCCCGTAGTATCTTTTCCAATAAACTGAATACCTATTCTTTGGGTACCACCAATCCCCTCTGGAGCAACTAACTCTAAATTATTCCAAGTGTCCGCCGAAAGATTTGAACTCTCGTAATCTGTACTTGTAAAGTCCCAATTACCACCATGGAGGAAAAAAATCTGAACGGTTTCAATATCTTCTAATTCGGATGCTGGAATAAAAACATTAGCTCTTAAGGTATCGAAAACACCGATAGAGTAATTATTGTTAACAAGTGCTCCTACTGATGCATTATCTTGTACTTGAATCTTCGCAGAGTATGATCCAGAAAATGCTTGCTCATTCGATATTTCACCAATAGTATTATTATTAAATGGCAAATCAACAAGTGGAGACCATTCTCCAAGCACTTGATTTTCAAAACTCCAAGTCCCTTCTGGTTCAAATATTTCAGGAATGTACTCTATTATTGAAATATCATCTATATATAAAAATGAAGTACCTGTGGTTTCTTTTCCAATAAATTGAATTCCTATTCTTTGGGTATTACCAATCCCTTCAGGAGCGATTAGTTGTACGTCGTTCCAAGCATCGGCTGTTAAATTAGTGCCTTCATAATCGGTACTTACAAAATCCCAATTAATGCCATGTAAAAAATATATTTGAACGGTTTCTATTTCACTAAGTTCTGAAGCAGGAATAAAAACGCTAGCTCTTAAAGTATCAAAAACACCAATATTGTAATTATCATTTACAAACGCTCCTACAGAAGCATCATCACCTACTTGAATTTTTGCGGAATATACTCCGTTATTAGCTTGTTCATCAGACACAGCGCCAGTAGTTCTTACATTAAATTCCAAGTCTACTAAAGGGTTCCAATCGCCTAGTACTAGATTTTCAAAGCCCCATATTCCCGGTGATTCAACTGCTGTTTCAGTAATCTTTTTTATAGAAAGATTATCAATCCAGATAGTCGAACCATCATTTTCAGCAAAGTTCAACGAAATAGAAAATCTCATTGAGTTGGTTTCATCGTCAGCATTTGCTGTATGTCTAATTTTATACTCTTTCCAATCAGTAGTAAGTGTATCAATTACTTGTTCATACCTTGCCCAGCCCCCACTTGCTGGTAGATTAAAATAGTATTTAGCCATTCTTGATGAGGCATCAGCTTTTAACCAGAATGTAGCCTCATACACATCTCCTTCTACAACATTAAGTGGTTCATTAACTGCTTCTACACTCCAATCTAAGTCTGGTTGATTATTGAAAGTCCCAAAATCAATCTTTAGCGCTTTTTCGTCATTAGCTTCACCACTTTCAATGATTTCAAATGCCGCTGATGCCCCATTTGCAGTAATATTGAAAGACCAGTTTAAACCGCTTACAGTAACCTCACCAAGTGCAAATGCTTCAAAGTCGCCATTTGCAGTAATTTCATCTCCAACTGCATAAGGTGGTGTTGGAGTCGTAACCTGAGCATAAACCATAGTACTAAACGTAGTGGCAATAATAGCTACTAGTCCACTTAATACATTTGTAGCGATTCTTTTCATATAATTTCTATTAATGATTATGAGTTTTTTAGATCGAATAAAATAGTTAAAAAACTATGCTTAAAAAGAATATTATTAATCTGTTTCCCAGATATAATAATTACGATCTTCATCTAATACCCAACCAGTTGAAGGGTAAAGCTGATTTCCGATATGATTATCTTTTGCCGTTTCGAGTGTAAGTCCGGCTCCGCCATTTTCTTTACAATATTCTTTAGCTCTTTCAATTAATGCTTTTGAAATCCCAAGACCTCGATACTTGAGGTCTACATAAAGATCATTCAACAACCAGACTCTTTTCATTCTTGTAGATGAAAACAATGGGTAAAGTTGAGTAAACCCAGTTGCTATTCCGGCTTCATCTCTGGATATAAAAATCACAGAATCTTTGTTCTCAATACGTGCTTTTAGAAATCTATTGCTAGCTATATTATCTGATTTCTTATCATAAAAAACTCGGTATCCATCAAAAAGGTCGTTAAGTTCATTGAGGTCTTTTAAACTAGCTTGATTGATTTTTATTTTAAGCATTACTTCTTACTTGTCTATTCATTGTTGAATATTGAATATTGCCTTTATTCCCTATTCCTAATTGATCCATTCTTAATTTTTAATTGATGCATTGCTATTTGAGGCTATCGCCGACGCCACTTTCTCACCATCTATGGCAGCAGAAATTATACCACCTGCGTATCCAGCTCCTTCACCACAGGGAAATAAACCTTTTATTCGAACATGTTCTAGTGTCTTATAATCTCTCGGAATTCTAACTGGTGATGAAGTCCTTGATTCAGGAGCATGAACAACTGCATCATTGGTCATATAGCCTTTCATGGATTCCCCAAAAGATCTAAACCCATCTTTTAGGGTTTGATGGATGAAATCAGGAAGTACATCCCCCAGTTCTACAGGTGTGATACCAGGAGAATAAGAAGTATCAGGTAAATCTGAAGAGACTTTCCCAATCACAAAATCTTCTAGTCGCTGCGCCGGAGCTGTTTGAGTTTTACCACCAAATTCCCATGCTCTTTGTTCTATTGATTTCTGAAATTCCATCGCGGCAAGTGGACCAAATTTTGCAAACGATTTAAAATCTGCTTCCCTAAGTTCTACTACAATTCCAGAATTAGCTGTTGAACGAGCTCGACGTGATGAAGACCACCCATTAGTCACAATCTCGCCCGGACTTGTTGCACAAGGTGCAATCACACCACCCGGACACATACAAAAAGAGTAAACACCTCTACCACCAACTTGCTTAACAATACTATATGGTGATGGTGGAAGGAACTCACCTCTGTCTTCGCAACTATATTGGATTTGATCTATGAGTTGTTGGGAATGTTCTACCCGAATACCAATTGCTAAAGGTTTAAGTTCAATTTCAATCTCTTTTTGATGGAGAAGTTCAAAAATATCTCGAGCCGAATGACCTGTTGCAAGAATCACTTTATTAGCTTTGAAAATTTCTCCACCTAGTGTCTTAACTCCATCGATCGAATCACCTTTTAACAAAAAATCTGTAACTCTTGTGTTGAAGTGAATTTCTCCGCCGTGTTCGAGAATACACTCTCTCATTCTCGCTATAATCTTTGGTAGCTTATTCGTCCCAATATGTGGATGAGCTTCCACCATAATTTCTTTTACAGCTCCGAATCCAACCAACAATTCTAAAATACGGTTTACATCTCCTCGTTTTTTTGATCTTGTATAAAGTTTTCCGTCAGAATAGGTTCCAGCCCCACCTTCTCCAAAACAGTAGTTAGAATCTTCATTTACTATGTGATCTACATTAATACCTTTAAGATCTTTTATTCTAGCTTTTACATCTTTTCCTCGTTCTAGAACAACGGGCTTTTTACCTTCTTCAATTAAGCGTAGAGCTGCAAATAATCCAGCAGGACCCAATCCAATAATGATTACTTCTTCAGCATTTGAAACATTAGGATAATCAGGGATATGAATTGCTATCTCATAAAAGTCTTCGTTTACATAAACTTGAACTTTAAGATTAACTATCACTTGTTTCTGACGCGCATCGATAGACCGTTTAATTATTTCGATATGCTTAATTTCATCTTCAGGAATTCCTTCCTGTTTCGAGATAAATTGCTGTAGCCGTTCAGGTTGACCGGCTATCTCCGGTAAAACTCTGAGTTGTAGTTCTTTTTGCATCGCTAAAGTTAAGAATTCTTTTTCGAAAAAATTAAAGATGATGAATTCAAGTTTTGATTTTTTAGCATCCTACTCTATCATCAAGTATGACAAACCTCGAAGTTCTATTTGTTTTACTTATGCTCTTCGGAGCTCTCCAAGGTATTATTCTTGGTATTATTCTTGGTATTAGGGATTCCCCGCAGAAAATGGCTCACCGTTTTTTATCGAGCATCCTATTCTTCTTTTCATATCGCCTAATTGTTGAGAGCCTCCGTTTCTTTGATATTGGTTTTTATGATTTCTGGTATCATGTTCTATTAGAATATAATTGGGTGTATGGTGCTTTGATTTTCTTTTTTGTATCCAGTTATATCAATCCAACATTTAAACTAAATCTAAAAAAACATTGGATTCATCTTCTTCCTGTACTTCTCGAATTTATTTTTAGCAATTTTATAAAAACACAAAATTTTTATTGGGATGGAACTCAGGAAAGTCTTTCCTGGGCTGGGTATTATGGTTACATAATATGGATGCATACCCCGTTTAATTATCTAATTTCCGGTATTCTTATCCTTTTTTACTGTTGGAAATCTTGGGAATTACTAAAAGATCCCCCCGAACCAAAAGGGTATGTAGTTCTTGATGAACATACTTTATGGTTAAAAAATGTGGTTTTTATTCTCGGTGGATTCTCCATTCTTTTTATGGTCTGTGGAATTATAGACTATCTTTTCTTTAACTATATGATCCGAGAATTCTATATTTATCCAACCTTTATCGGCATGTCTCTTATAACATACTGGCTTGGTTTACAGGGTTTTTCAAGAAGGGAATACTATCCAGTTAAAATCCTTCCTGATGTTTCAAAAGAGAATCAGTCTTCTTTGAATGAGCTTGCATCAAAACTCACTCACCTTATGGAAACCGAAAAAATATTTACGGATCCAGAATTAAATCTTGCTAGACTTTCTGAAACACTAGGAGTTAAGCCATATCAAATTACACAATCTCTAAATCTTATTATTGGCAAAAAATTCAGTGATTATGTAAATGAGTTCCGTTTAGAAGAAGTGCGAAGGTTGATAAATAGTGGTGATTATGAACATTATACATTACTTGCGATAGCAAATGAAGCGGGATTTAACTCAAAGGCATCTTTCAATCGTGTAGTAAAAAGACTTACTGGGAAATCACCCAGGGAGTTAAAAAATAGATAGGTCTCAATTTTCGAATTGAGGCGTCTCATTTCTACAATTGCATCGAATAGGCTCCATTTAAGATACATCTTGGTATTGTTAACTCAAACAAACGATATCAAATATGAAACTACTATCACTTACCGTTTTATGCTTTTTCCTTACGCTTAATGCAACTGCCCAAATTAATAAATATGAGCTTCTAAAAATCACTAGTGAAAGCGTTGAAAAAGATCGCTTTTCAGGAATTGTACTTGTTGCAGATAAAGGAACCCCAATATTCTCTGCCGTTTTTGGTTTAGCAGATAGAGAAACTAATAGAGAAATCAATATTAACGATCCTTTTAGAATCGCCTCTATTAGCAAAGCAATAACAGCTATCGTGCTTATGCAATTAGTTCAGGAAGAGAAGCTAAAGATTAACACTCCTATTTATGAGTTACTTCCTGATCTTGAAATCCCTAACGGTGAAAATATCACTATTCATGAATTGTTATTGCACACTTCTGGATTACCCAATGAAAGAGAAGAATTCTTTCTTATACAAAATTCAGCTGAAGATATGGTCTTTGAAGCTCTAGAAAATGGACAAATGAATTCGAGAGGGTTCAATACTTTTAATTATAACAATATTGATTATCTGGTTCTTCAATTAATAATTGAGAGAATTGAAGGTAAAGACTGGAAAACTGTATTCACGGAACGAATAATAAACCCACTTAGATTGGAGAATAGTGGCTTTCTTGCAAAAGATGATAAGCCTTCTGATATCCCAAATGGATATCTCATTAGTAGAAGAGGAAAATATAATCCTGAACCAGAATTCCATATTGAAAACTTCGGGGCCGCTGGCGCAATGTATTCTACGGTGATGGATCTATTAAAAATAGATCAAGCACTTTATACCGAAGAACTACTACTTAAAGAAACTAAAGACATCATGAATGTTTCGTACCCTAACTTAGGATATGTTGCCTATGGAAATTGGGTATATAACTATCCATTTGCAGAAGGGTCTCCAAAAATTGTAGAGCGAAGAGGTGGTATTCTAGGATTTAATCTCGTAAATGTTCGATTTATTGAAGAGAACAAAACACTGATTATTTTTTCAAATAATAATGCTTTTAATGCCGATTCTTTTAATGATGATAAAAACCTAAAAGAACGATTAATAAAAGAAATTGCAAAAGGATAATATTTTTAAGCTCTTAGAATCATGAAAACTTAATAGCTTCTTAATTTTGTATCCAAAAAGGTATTTCTTCTTCATAAGTTAGTAATCGTCCTAAGGAGTCTCTTTCAGCATCAGCTTCATCTAGTATTGGGCGATATATTCCTAATTCAAACATCCCTACATGCATTGTATCTGAAAGCATAAACATACTTCTAAAACCTGCCTGATCAGTTCGATTATGATTGTAAAAAAGAAAATCAGACTCCAGCGTATCCTTTTGATTTATTGTTATCGTAAAAAACTGATTTATACATTCGATGTTTTGCTGATTAGTCAGTTTACGTTTTTCATATCGGTTTAAGGAATCGGCGGGCGCTACCTCTTCGCAATATTGACCTAGTTTTCGATCCAGCATTTTGCTGTAAGGAATGAATAATGAAAAATACTCCCCTTTTTTTAAAAACGGTGAGCTAATTAATGCTTTATCAAAAAACTTCCCATCAAACTCAGAATCATAATTCTCAGGAATAATAGTGGATGCATCAGATCGGCCAGAATAAAAATCACGTGCTTGAATCAGATTCACATTCATTAAATCAAAAGTGGAACTCATAAAAATCCCCATAAATACTGAAAAGAAAATTATTCCATATATCTGGTTTTTCTTTTTCGGGAGATTCGACATAAAGCTCAACATTAAGAATTGAACAGGTTTATAAATAAATGGATAGAATACTAAACCGGAATACCATATAAGCTTAAAGTGAAACCGCGCAAACTTTTCCTGTTCTCTGTATTTTTTCATATTCAGAACCACAGATAAGACTGACACACTAAGCAGTATGACACCCGCAAAGATCAATATGATGGTTGAATAGAGATCGAATACCTCTTCTGATACAAGTAGTTTAACACCATTTATAAATAAGAAGAATACCGAGTATAAAACCCCTACCCCGAACATAAAGAGCACGAAAAGAAAAGCAATCGAAAATATAACACTAGCAAGCCGGTCTGTAGCGAGTAAAAATGAGTCCTGCGTTCCAAGCCTACTTTTCATTTCAGATTTGTAAAACTCGCTATACTCTAACTTTTCATATTGTATTCCTTCGCTAAATACCGACCTCAATCCCATTAAACCCACCCAAAAAGCACGTACAATAAAGTGAAATATAAAAGCAAAATTAAGCACTTTCAGGGCTGTTAGTATGACCCCAACTACCAACATAGGCATCAACTCATCAATAATACCTGTATCTAATTGAAGGTTATATCGATAGTACTGATAAGAATCCATAACATATTCTGGAATCTGAATTGTGGCAAAAATTGCCAACCCTGAAATCAATAATTCAGGCTCCCAGCTCTGTTCTGCAACTCGCTGTAGCCAACTTCTGCTATGCCCTGTTTCTACTTTTTGCTCTTCTTTCAACTTATTGTGATCTTAATGAATGTATTTTTTCTGAAGGTGCACCAAACACACAATAAAGGCAAAATTTAATACTACTTTTTTTGAATGAAAGTTTAATTTTGATGGTTAATGCATGCAATCAAACCAATTATATTCTATGAAACACATTTCATTCTTTCTTTTACTAATTGCCTTATTCACAATTCCAACGCAAGCCCAACTCTCAAATTCTCCTGATTCTTTTGAAACTGACAAGGGTCATTTAATGGTATATCCAATCAATCATGGAACAGTAGCTTTTACTTTTGATGGTAAAACAATTTTTGTTGACCCTTTTGGTGGAGCTGAATTGTTTGCAGATTTCGATGCGCCAGATATCATTTTAATCACAGATATTCATGGCGATCATCATAACGCAAATACATTAGCTGGACTTGATACAGAAAATACCACCTTTGTTGTTCCTCAAGCAGTTGCTGATGCTATGGATGAATCTTATAAGAAGAATCTAGTAATCATAGCAAATGAAGAAACTAAAGACGTAATGGGAATGAATGTTACTGGCGTTGCAATGTATAACCTTCCAGATGACGAATCTTCACGCCATAATAAAGGTCGTGGTAACGGATATATAATCGATTTTGGAGGTAAGCATGTTTACTTATCGGGAGATACAGAAGACGTTCCAGAAATGCGAGCTCTTGAAAATATTGATATTGCATTTGTTTGTATGAACCTTCCATATACCATGGATATTTATCAAGCAGCAAGTGCTGTTGTTCAATTCCAACCTGTTGTAATGTATCCATATCACCACAGAGGTCAAGATATCCAGAAATTTAAAGCAATTGTAGATCTGGCTGAGATTGATACTGAAATTCGTTTAAAGGATTGGTACTCTAATTAGCACCATCATCCTGAATATAAAGCCTTCTCTAAAAGCTCGTTTCAGGATCTTATGATCAAGTTTATGAGACTTAAACCTTAGTTGTTTTCCTGGTTAACCAGAAATAGACTAAGGTTTTTCTCTAACTCAGCTCGAGTAAATGGTTTTGTTAAATAGTCTTGCATACCACTTTCTTTGGCATCCAGAATTGTTTGCCTACTTACATCTGCTGATAAACCAATGATGGGCATAGTAAATCCTAAAGCTCTTATTTGACGTGTAGTCTCGAATCCATCTATTACAGGCATATGTATATCCATAAAAACCATATCATAGTGATTATTTAATACTTTTTGGACTGCCTCTTCTCCGTTTTCTGTGTGGTCTGAATTAATTCCATACTTATTCAAAACTTTTTTAATTACCAGAATATTTACAAAATGATCGTCTACTACTAAGATTTTCTTAGATGAATAATTTGGTAATTCACTTTCATCAAATTCATTTTCAATAATAGTGAGGTTTTCTATCTGATCTTTAACAGATTTGAAAACTAAAGTAACTTCAAACTCTGTACCGAAACCAACTTCGCTTTTTACTTGAATACTCCCACCCATGGCTTCAGCTAATTTCTTAGTAATGGCAAGACCTAAACCAGTACCTTCATATTTACGTTTAGAACTGGAATCAACTTATGTAAACCGGTCAAAAATGACATCAATTTTCTCTTTAGAAATTCCAATTCCAGTATCTTTGAAAAGAACAACTAGCTTAGTTTCTTCATTATTAACTGATTTTTGAACACTAATTTCTAATCCTCCCTTTTCTGTGAACTTGAATGCATTCCTAATTAGGTTTGTACAAATTTGATGGAACTTATCAGCGTCTCCAATTACATTAATACTTTCATTTGAAATTTTAATGTTCATGTAGAGACCTTTTTCTTCAAAAAATGGCCGTTGAATTTGAATCATTTTTTTAATCTCATCAATTGGATTAAACACTTCACTTGATAGACTTATCTCTCCAGATTCAATCTTCTCTACTTCTAGAATATCATTAACAATAGAAAGTAAATTTTTAGAAGAAGTTTCCATTAAATTAATATAGCTCTTTTGGTCTAGGGTCAATTTCTCCATTTTCATGATAGATAGAAATCCAAGTATTGCACTTAATGGTGTACGAATTTCATGACTCATATTCGAAAGAAACTCAGTTTTTGCAAGGGATGACTTATCCGCTTTTTCTCGTTCTTGAAATAATTGTTGGTTTAGTAATCCTAGATTTTTCGAGCTTTGTTTTAACTTTTGTACTGTAAAAACTGTAACTGATAATAATAAAGAAAGAGTAAGTGCTACGATTAACCCTATATAAATGAACTTAAAATTATTGTTCTCGAAAAATAATGCCGTCGTAGTTACTTTTAATTGTAATATCAGAGATGATGATTCAAATGTAATTGCCTTTGCGTATATATACTGATCTTGGATATCAAAAGGTGAATTAGAACTATAGAGTAAATGCTGATTCCTATCTGATAATTCAAAATGGAACTGAGGCATATTATTCAATTCACTATCAAGAAAACTTTTAATGTCTACTGCAAAAATAATTGACCCTTTATATTTTTTATCCTTATAAAATGGGGTATGAAATATTATCAATTCACCTTTCTCATCACTTTGATAGGTTAATATTGATTCTTTGGTAATCGAATTTATATCAGAATTCAGGAACACCTTTTCGTATAATTCATAAATCCATTCTTCATTAACTCCTGCTATAAAATCACCCCTAAAGTATATTTCATGATCAATGAATCCGAAGAAGAGTAATTCTTTATTTTGATGAAGAATTAGATCTGCCTCAAAATTGAAATCTATATCAGAATCAGTATTTGAAGCTTCCAATCTTCGGTAAAAGGCATCTTCAGCCATTACAAAACTTTCAATTCCTACAGCAATTTGTTGAGCTATTGCATTCCCCCCTGAAACTACAAGGCTATAGTTCGACTGATCAAGCTTTGCTCTTACAGTAAACCAAACTCTTAATACAGCTATAGAAAATATTATTCCTATAACTATTGAGATAGTTAGTGATTTATGTTTACTTAAAAAGGAAATGAGTCCTCTCTTCTAAAGTTTAACTATAATTAACTCTCAATCTAATAAAATTGCACTTCTAATTTTTTTTTTAAAAACCAGGTTTTTCTACGTCTCTGAAAAGTAGATATTTAACTATTATTTTTATTAATTGGTTCACACCTTCAATTAATTTCGGGTTATGAAAACATTGTCTAAAATCCTCGGGGGATTTCTACTTCTTGTTGTATTATTTATTGGCGGAACTTTAATCTATGTCTCTAAAGCTTTACCAAATGTAGAACCGCCACAAAACCTTACCATTGAACTCACTCCTGAACGCATTGAGCGCGGTGAGTTCCTCGCAATTAACGTATATGCGTGTATGGACTGCCACTCCGATCGAGATTACAGTCGATTTGGATTAGATATTGATGAAAGTACTTTAGGTAAAGGAGGGAATTTATTTGGTATGGAAAATGGATTTCCTGGTGATTATTACGCAAAAAATTTGACCCCATATTATTTAGGAAGCTGGACAGATGGTGAGATTTTAAGAGCTATTACTACTGGTGTAAGTAAAGATGGGCATGCTTTATTTCCCATTATGCCATATACCAATTACCGTAAAGTAGATGAAGAAGATATCTATGATATTATCGCTTATTTAAGGACTCTAGATTCCATTAAATATGATGTTCCAGAATCATCCTCCCCTTTCCCAATGAATTTCATCATCAATACGATTCCACAGGAAGCAGACTTTACCAAGCGACCAGATATCAGTGACAGAGTAGCTCTTGGAAAATATCTGGTTACTGCATCAAGTTGCTCAGATTGCCACACTCCCATTGATGATAAAGGTGCTCCACTTCCTGGAATGCAATTAGCAGGCGGATTGGATTTTAATATCCCTACTGGAGGAATTGTATACTCGGCAAACATTACACCGCATGAAACTACAGGTATTGGCGCTTGGACTGAAGAAATGTTTATATCTCGCTTCAAACAATTTCAGGATTCAACAAAAATAATCAATAAAACTTTAGTTGAACCTGGGAGTTTTAATACTGAGATGCCATGGAGATTCTATAGTAAAATGAGTGAAGAAGATTTAGGGGCAATCTTTGCATACTTACTAAGTTTGGAACCAGTTGAAAATACTATGACAAGGTTTGTGGCGGAGGCTGAATAAGCTTTAATCATACCTAGCTAAATAGCTTAGGTTTACCCATTAGTATTTGGTTTATAATCTAGTTTTATTACTTTATTAGACCGCTGAGTGAGGAAGTCCTTACATTTTTTGGAAGATTATCAGCAATTATTTAGATTTTTTTTTGTTGATAAAAATCTGGAACGATCTCCTGAAAGCCATTAGGGCTATTTTTGGCAGATTATCCATAGTAGAGGCCCGAATCCTTTAATTGATAATATTATGTTATACCAACTAATCCATGAATTACTACAAAATCATATTTGCTGTTCTTGTTTTAATTGGGGTTGGCTTCTTGGCTTTGAAATTGCTTTTGGAATCAGATTTTAAAAAAATAGATAAGGAAGCTATAGAACTTCCAAAATGGTCTTATCAAAATTCAGACCGAAATGATTTGTCCGAAGCAATTCAATCCTCTGGTATTGCAAATAGAATGAAGGATATTTATCCAAGTTTATCTGAAAATTATTATTACCCATCTTTCAATAAAAAATATTGGGTAGTGCTTACTAGATATAACACGCTTGATGATGGGCTTTGGTTTTTTGCTACTCCTACTTATACAAGAGTATTAATTATTGACAGGAATACTGAAGAGGTTGTTGAGAATAAACTATTTTTTAAAAATCTAACTAATGCCAAACTTATAGGTAATGATTTATACTTCAGATATGATGGACCTATTATGTGGGAATTAATTACTAACTTTTATCGACTAGATGAATTAGATTCTGAAATCAATAAGCTTGGTAAAGTCAGTTTAAATCTTAATTAAAAAAATTGGTATAACAAGCGTTACCCTTAGGAGAAAGTCAAGAATAGTATGAAAAGTACGTTTTTTTGATGTACCTCTTCCATGAAGGCACTAGACCTTCAAAAAAAATACTTCTATGTCGTGGTTTTACGGCGAAGTTACCCTTTCTAGATACTGACTCTATCCTTCTTTAGAGCCGTACAATCATACATAATGGACCGTTAAACCAACCAACTCGTTGTGACTATGATTCTAAGTAGCGATCATTCCGCCGGTGGGCGGATGACTAGACGCTTTTGTAGATCATCAACGCGTTGGAGCTGCACAGGCCAGCTTAGCCTGCACTGCGATATACTCGTTCCCTCGAAAATTCCTGCTTACTTCTAGCCGTTCCATATAAGATTTTTACAAGTTTACGCATACTGGCTACTTTCGCTTTTCGCGGCGGCATCCCCTCTGCGAGTTTACGGTGATAGTAGGGGCCTAATAGCCGATCTTTTCGGGTTAGGGTAAAGGTGGCTTGTCCCAAATGTTTTCGTAATAGTATCCGCCCTTTTTTAGTAATGCGATCTTTTCCCCGATAGGTTCCACTGGCTCGCATGCGGATTTTTAATCCCGCATACGCCACTAAGGCTCTCCAATGAGGAAACCCACGAAGGGGGCCCGTTTCAGCGAGTATCTTGGCGCGCATCACCTGCGAAAACCCTGACCATAGTGGTGGAATCCAATGCTCGGGATCTAACTCGTTCACTAAGTCGACCATCTAAACGCCTAGCTCGTGCTTACGTTGCTCTTGATACTCCCAATTTCGCCATAAATGGGTGAGTTGCTCCCGCAGTAGCGTGCGCTGTTGGGAGTGGCACTCGGTGCGCCTACTTTGAAGTGCCTGTTGCCAAATTCCTGTCAGTCCTCGTTCCGGAATCCTTGGGTTATGGCCGCGCATCTGCCGCACATAGCTTTGGTAGGTTCCCTGCGTGATGGCCCAAGGATCAAACCCAAATACTTCCTGGAGTGCCTTCCCTGTAGCCCCCCAAGTCAAATCCGTACTTTGCTGATAATCCACAAACAATTCCCGACGAAGTCCGATAATGCGGATGCGTACATCGGCGGCGGCTAAAGTCGCATCTTCTAACCATTGCCCAAGACTACGTAGCTTTTGCCAAGGCATCGGTAGCGGAACCCATCGGCTTACTTTTCCCATACGAGCCATCATATGCAAGACTTGGCCATCCAAAGGATCGCTTTTTCCATCATCTCCATGATGAATTACTCCCGCTTTATACATATGTTCGGGATTGACCATCCACACCGTGTGCCCTCGTGCGTAGGCTGCTTGGGTTAGTTTTTGTTCATGACGGCCGGTAGGCTCGACGACAATATCGAGTCCCTGATAGCCAAGCGCTAGCGCTTGGCGGCCATAATAGGCGAGTTTGGCGTCAATAGTGGGTACTTCATTGGCAAAAGAGTCGATACAGTCATACTCCGAGCGCCCTTGCTGATAGCGGCTGTATAGATCTAATCGGCGTTTACTTACATCCACGGCAAGAAGTAACTGAGTGGGGGCTGGTTTATGTGTATCGTTAATGTGTATACTATTCATTAAAGGCATCCTCATTGGTTAAGTTGGTAGCTTGACTCTAAAGGTGACGTACTTCTTTGAATACGTCAACCTTGGGGATGCCTAATTGTATGATTCAAGGCTGACTCGTTTAGAGTTCGGAAATTTAATAATTTTATCTCGACTCGCCGCTTAAACGCAGGGTCGTTTGTTGCATCAAATACAAATGAAGATCTCAATTCCATTATTATTATTTTCCTTTTTAGTAGCAAGCTTCCAAGAACCAAATAATTCCTCATCAAAAGAAATATGTAAAGAACAAAGATTTGAATTGATTGCTGTAGAAGCTGAGCAATTTACTTAGTTCAGCACTGCGATAGAAAATCCGAAATGTAAATACCCAATACCAACCCCGTAGGTTCCAATCTCAATTGAAATTGGTTGATAGTAAAACTCAATAAAAAATCTGTCTTTTATCGATGCCTTTATAGAAGCACTAATCCCTCCGGAAACATCTAACCCACGTATTTTTAGATCTTTGAATTCATTTCTATCCCGAGTACCTTCTTGTTCATATCCATTAAAACTGATATAACTCACGGTTGTTTTGCTAATAAGATCAAAGCTAATTGCTTTTTCATTAGCCAAAAACCTTGGGAGAATTAATTCCTCTAGAGTAATTCCAATTGACAAATAATCATCCACATCTACGTCCCCTCTTTTAATTCTTCCATTTGAATTATCATTCCAATGTCGAAAACGTTGCCCATAATTTACACTCACTCCTATAAAGTCTATTTTTTTAAGCTCTACCCCAAAATCTATTCCAACAACATCCAAATCAACGTCCTCAGAAGCTCCCAAAAAGGTATCGAAAATTGATGGAACTGAAACTATTTCCAACTTATGGTATAGGTTAATCTTGAAACCTGATACTTTAGTATTTGAAGCTTGAGAAAAGACATCCTCTTGTGCTACAAGAGCTATTAAGAACAGAAGAATAAGATTCGATTTTATTTTCATTAGTTACACGGCTAATCGTAATTGATATAGATAAGACTGTTAACAAAGCTATTCCTTACAAAATAATTTCACTCCAATATACTTTGGATTGCACTAATGTTTGGTTTATTACAAGTTTATATGGATACCAAGCTTCTGCACTCCGATACCTAGTCCTTTTGTTTGTACACGTATATAACCTGGTTCCCAGATAATTTTTACCCGATTTTCTTTCTCCGTATTACGTAGTCCAAACTGAAGGTAAAGAGCCATTTCTAGGCCAAAAATACTCTCATTAAAATCTTCAATGGTACCTGTCTCAAACGTTTCTCCATCAAAGTACTGCTCACCTTTAAAATTGTGATAGGTTGCTGATGCTCTGTAATTCAACATCATTTCCAATTTTCTTCTTTGTTTATTTTTCCAAAGAACTCGTTTAAAATTCACCCCAAGATTTGAAAATGATTCGAAATCAACTTCTTCATTAAATCCACCATTATCTTCAAAATCATAAGATTGTAAGCTTTCGCCATATCGATAATAAACTCCTAATTGACCAATGGGAAAGTTTTTCCCCACTTCTAATGCGAAAGCAAGATAACCATCTACATTAAATTCAAACGGATCCTCGATAAATTCATCGTTTATGTAGCTTGGTAATAGAACCAATTGACCGGATATATCTGCTGAGATATAAACCCCTGTTGTATCCTGTGCTTTTGTATGACCGAAACCTAAAATTGCCAAAAACATAACCATACTCGTTATTCTTAATCTATTCATTTTTATTTCCTCTTTTAGTTGAAATTTTTTTGAGATTTGAAAATCATATACAAACCTACTCCTCCCTCAAATGCCATGGTTGGTAAGCGATAAGTTGTCTACTGGTTTGGGCAAAGAGTTTGTCTGAAGAAACGGCTAGGTGCCAGAAAAAACCCCCACCTTCTGGTAACGGCTCCTCATGAACTAACTCTCCGGTTTCGGCATCTAGTACAAACAAACGATTATGATCGGAATGGTATACATAACCTTCTAAGTATACAGGTCTGACAAGAGTTGAGCTAGTCCAGTCGAATCGCCATGCTTTTTTACCTGTTTGCTTATCAAGTGCCAAAAGAGTCCCTCCTGCTCCGGAATAAACATAGTTTAGACCAACTAAAATTGATTCGGTATATTCCATCTGGTCATCAGTTATATATTTCCAGATTACTTCTCCAGATTCCGAGTTTAAAGCAGTAACTTCACGTTTAGGTGAATTGCCCCAAGTTCCAGCGTATAAAATTTTTTCTTCAACTATTGATGATGACCAAATGAAACCACTATTCGTAGTGTAATAAGTCCAAAGGCTGTCTCCTGAATTAGAATTAAAAGCCCTAATTTTCCCCAAAGTAAGTTCACCATGGATATTTTTACCCTGTGAGAGAAATATCTTAGCTTCTGAATAAGAAACACCACTTGTTTCGTAATCAGTATCTATTTTAAATCTGATTGAACCATCTATATTTAATGCATAAGCATCTAGTGTATCTCCAACTACGCCATATCCATTATTAATTAATGAATTTCTACCTACTCCCCATGCTTCAATATCATGGTTTTTACCGAGGCTAAAAATTAGCTCTCCTGTGTCAGTATCCCAAGCTTTGAAGCTTTCTTTATGATTACTTAATACACGATTTAATTCATTGTCAAAAACCAAGATGTAGCTTACAAGAGAAATTTCATTGTCAATTATCCCGCTCCATAATTCAGTTCCATCGTCAATATCTAGTGCTTTTAATTCAACTTCTCCTGTATAAATGACTTTTGAACCTTCTATTACTAAAGGCGGGGTTTTTGGAGCTGCTATATTGTTCGTATTTTTGATCCATAAAGATTCTAAATTAATCTCATCATTTTTTTTAGAATTTGCAGGATTGTTACTACAAGATGCAATTATCAGTAGAATTAAGAATATATTTTTCATCTCATTTTCCTTTTTTTAATAGAAGGAAGAAATATTTCTTCCTTCTATTATTTTCTAATTAAAACCTAAATCCACCTTTTATCCACAATTCTGCTTTTTCTAATGAAGGATTTATGTCTCCTTTATTAAAAACCCCGGGCAAAGTATAAGCCCGTTTGTAGTTTCTTAATTCGAAGTGGTTATATCCTCCATCTGCTGGAATGTCGTCAAAGTATTGATTGTGAGTGCTAATCAAAGCTTGTCCTTCTTTCCATAGCACACTGTGTATGTTCACCACGCCATCGTTTTTATCAGCAATTGGAAATTCCTTATATTCAATTATGGACTCTCCACCGGATTTTGTTGAACATTGATCACCATTAGGCAAAGTTCCAATGTCAAAAAAACCAGGTACACGACCAGGACCATCAGAACCTCCACCAGATTCACAAGGTGGGTAATAAACAGATACTGGGAATGTTACAAATTTGTAGGAATTTATAAGCTCTCCCCAAGTAACATCTATATTATCTATTTCCAGTTTCGCTTGCTTCCAAAGATTCTCTCGGTAGTGTGCATAATCACGAGCGCTTCTACAGCTAGCTCTAAATCTGCACCAATGGTATCGGTCAGCTAACTGCCGAAAATAATTTTCATTCCTATTGAAGTATTCATTCCTTAAATCCATTATTTGATTTATTACCTTGTATTCATCTTTGTATTCTTCATCTTCAAAAATATGTCCAATCATTCGGAATGGTATCTTTGATTTTTCTGCTCCAATAATAGATAGATAATTGGTTGGATGAACCGCATTATTAGTAGAGCTAAATCCATTTATTTGATTTATTACCGACCCATTTCTTCCAATAATGCTTGCTGCTTCCGATTCTATTATGGTATCTGCATAACCCAATGCGGTATCTCGGGCTGCCTCTAAATAATCAGGAATTGCTGCGATTTGGCTTTTGACTGAAGTATTCCCTTCAATCGAAGCAAACAAACTTTCTAGACCTAATAAAAAACTAACAGTAGGAGCTACATGTTCTTGCGCTGCATTAATGTTATTTTTGATTCGATTTATTGAACTATTAATGTCTTCTGTACTAACATTTGTAGCCTCTGCGCCTTGTGAAGGCCCTCCAATCGAAACAACTGCCACTACATTATATCCTAGACTTTTCAATGACGGATACAACATTCTTCCAACAATACCTCCTAAACTATGCCCAATAAGAATCCATTCATCATTAGTTTTATTCCCTTTTGTTTTAAGAATTTGATCAAATCTTGCTAACAAAAGAGCTTGTGATTGGGCAGTTTTTAACTCTAACGTTTCATAATCAAGCGCAACATAATCAGTAATAGTCCCATTTGATTTCCAGAACTGTGGGGCTTGACTTTCAGCAAGCCATTTCTCGGAAGCCCCATTAAAACCATGTACAAAAATGCCAACTTTCTTTTGAGCAAAACTTGAACTAGCAAGTAATAAGCTCATTAATATTCCAAAAATTATTTTTCTTACTTTCATGATAACCTCAATTTTTAATTACTTGTATTTTTTCTCTCTGAGTAACGGTACGGGTTGATATTCCCCATTTACCATTTACTATTCCAAAACTGTATCTTACCTCTCTACTTAATACAGACCTATCATTAACATGTTGATAGTTACTTTCTACCACTTGAAGATATTTGCCATCTAATGACTGAATGGAAGAAGCAATAATCTCTCCACTTCTTAAATCCATTACCTCCTGCATTAATCCAATCCCATACTTGCTCTGCTCTTGAGTTGGAACAAGGTTATATTTTGCATAAAACCCTTCGATTAAATCAAAATTTACTCCCTCATTTTGAAGTCTAAGAATATTATTTTGAATTGAACCACTAGAACTAGAAGTATCACCTGTATGGTTAAGGCTGTCCAATAAAGATATGTCTACTCTAAACTCTTCTGGGTTATATTCCATTTCGTAAAGAATATTTCCAGATTTTCCATATCCCCTTTCAACACCATTTCCAGACTCAATTCTAACTAAAGGATCGTGTTCTATTCCATGTGAAGGCATTTGATCTTTAAACTCTTCATAAGCACTTTCTGGCATTCCCGTTTCACTATCTCCTTCTAGAAATTCCGTAGAGGTACTCATATACCCGTCTTCATCAAAGGCAACTACTTCGTGTATACGCTCATAATCCACCATAAATTCTCCACTAGAATTTGAGACTGTTTTTTCTATGCCTGATGAAATAGAACTTGGCCAATGCCTAGAATAGGTTATTGTAGTCTGATCATACGACTCTGCATACTTCACATTAATGCTCAAATCTTCAAAAGATTTTACATCTGTTTCCTGTACACTGAATGGCGAATCTACGTTAGTACATCCTGTTATTATAATAGTTAAGACCCCAATCAAGAGAATGCCTCTTGCTAGTTTGCCAACTATTGAGTTTGCTGTTATTTTCATGGTATTTTTGTTTTGTTCGATGATTCTGCTGAGTAATCGGCAGAGTTATTGTTAAGGTGAAGGGCAAGTTCCTGCTTGTTCCTTCACCACTTTTATAGGTTTCCCTATATTCTTTATACTATTTGATAAGCATCACCTTTTTTGTTTTATAAATAGTTCTATTATTTCGTTCTCTTTTCAGGTTTGCTCTTACTATATATAACCCACTTGCCAACCCTTGAAGATTAAGTAACTGGCTATGTTCTCCACTTTGGAACATCTTAGCAGGAATTCTAATCACACTTCTTCCCAGCATATCAAAAATTTGCCAACCAACTTCCCCTCTTTCAAGAAGCGTAAATGAAATATTAGTGGAAGGATTAAATGGGTTCGGGTAATTGTCAGAGATAAGGAATCCGCCCGGAATCTCGATACTCCACTCTTTATTGGTTGAATACCTTTGCGCACCATCTCCTGAGGTAAAACTGGTTATAAATAGATATGTCCCATCTACCTGTACAGGTACTGTAAACAAATACCCATTAGATGTTTCTTTGGTAATATCTCCTGTTTCAAAACTTCCATCTGGTAGTTTTACAACTAAGGAAACAGAAGCGGTATCATGCTCAAACTCTGGGTGTACTAAAACTTCTACATTTTCGAAGTCATATTGTATACTCCGAATTGATTCTAATTCTATAATATTCCTTTGGCGAGTAACTACATTCGCTTCAATCATAGGATTATAGCCTTCTAAGCTATTGCCCCCTATTTCTTTGTCTGATAGCGCTTCCCAAAACCCATTCCCATAGTACAAACTGTTACTTTCTTCACTTTTATCCATTCCAAGAGCGATGTAGTTTTGATCATCCATATCGTTTCCTATTACAATCAAGATGCTATCCTTTACAGAGGACAATTGATCATAAAATGAACTTAATGAGAACTCCTCTTTAACGAGCCTCCCTACTTCTCTTTGTACCTTAATATGCTGTTTGGGAATTAAAGCTTGATCTATTTTCCCATTTTTAAAGGAGTAAACTTCCAATTCGAAATCCCTTACTTCATCTCCATTAACTCCAGTTCCAATTAATTCTGAAAGGAATACATTCTTAATGCTAATACTCTCAAGCCAAACTCCACCATCATTAGGAGTGAAAATAATACCTAGTTTTTGATCAGGAGAATCTAGTGTGAGGTAGGACGCATTTAGATAAAATGTGTCATTTCTTCCATCTCCATACCTCCATTGCTGTTGAACCCCCGATTTAATTCCATCTACTTTTAAATTGATGGTTGAAAGCGAAGTATCAACTTCAGTATCTGTATTTGATGAAAGCAAAACGGAAATACTGCCATGATCATAGTCACTAGCTATAATCTTATCGCCAGTATTAAGATTTGTTGAGATATCTGTTATACCTACCTCACCGGGATAAAATGAAAAAGAAGACATATCGAATACTTCATCCATTGTGGTTCCTTTTTCCAGTGTTATTTCTGTACTCAAAGGGTATGAAATCAAAGAATGAGTTAGATGAGGAAGGCTTCCATTTATAATATCTGGAAAGGCATTAGAACTACGAATTTCTCTTAATGTAAATTCCTTTCTTTCACTATGTACATAGCCATATTCATTCCCTAAACTTCTATCATTTACCACCATTGCTATGCCCCAGTTTTGAAATACTTTTTCAAAATTGAGTAAAGAAGAAAATTCTATCTCTTCTCTATAAGCTTCAACTCCCGTTTTCGGATTTTGAATGAGCCTTTTAAGAATTTCAGGGCCGAACTGCTCCGTTAAATAGTGTGTCCATAACGAAGCTCTAGAGTAATCAGGAATTGGATTTTGATAATTCCAACTCGTCAGTGTTCTTAGCGGAGATTGAATGTAATCACTTGAACTTCGAGGTGAAAAACCTGAAATAATTTCGATAGCTTCCGAAAACCCTTCATTCGCAAATACTGTTTCAGTTTTATTGCCTTCGTATCCAGCGTGGATTAAGTGCTGTGTTTCGTGTACTAGTGTAGAAAGAGTCCGCTCCGTAAATATCTCGCCCTGATGGAAAAGCGTAGGATATAGGTCGAGATAAATGATATCTCTTCTATTTGAGTACTCATGATCCATCAAATTTACCGGATCAAAAAAACCGGCGACAAAACTGCCTGTCTCTTCAAACTCATCTTGTATATCCAGTAAAATAATATCCAAAACTCCATCTCCATCAATATTTGGGAGGTTTCCTGCATACTTTTCAAGTATAGCCAGAATTCCAAGTTCTGGATTTATAGAAGAAGAAGAAGTTTTTTCGTAAAGAAAGCTTCCCATCGCAACAAGAAACTCTGCAAACCTATTATCATTAGTTAATAGTCCGAAAGCATCCGTCTCAACCCATACGTTTATGTCCTCATTTGTGTATACCAAAGTTGAATTAGCAATCAACCAGCTTTGATTTTTTCTTACATCTCTTACAAAAAAGTCTTTGTTATCACCTACTACATAATTAGTGGAATTTGAAATTGAAAACTTACTCTTCTGTTTAAGCATTCTTATTTCAGAAGCTATGCTTTCATATTTTTTACTAGAAAGAAAAGTTGTCGTCACTTCTCTTTTTACCATTTCATACGTTTGGGATGATTTTATCTCGATAGGAGTTCCCGTATTTGAAAGGGATATAGCTTGAGCTTCAGCCCTCGAGATTGGGAGATAAAAGACTAATATCCCAATTAAAACAACCATTCTGTACTTGTTAAGCCTCAACGTCATATAACCAGTATCACTAATTTATAATTAACTAGTAAATGTCTAATACACTACACTTAGGCATACGCTTATAAAGCAGAGACCATCTATTGTTATTTGTTACAAAAAAATTTAACAAATCTATTATTTCTTTGTGCTTAGCTGTAATTATTCATGAATGGAAATCTTCTCACAATGATTTCTACCATAGACCTCCTATATTTTGAATTCGATTAATTTTCAAAATCTACTCATGAAATCTTTTTTTTTACTCTTTCTCTTGTTTTCTATGGCTTCAATTTCTACATGTACCTCTCAATCTGCACAAGAAGAAACTATCATAGATAATGGAGGACTTATTGCAGTAGAACCACCAACACATATGTTTATAGGCACTTATACCAGAGATGAAAGCTGGGTAAATGGCACTGCAGATGGGATTTATAGAGTACGTATTCAAGAAGATGGTTCTCTTGCTGTTGATGAAACAGCGGCTGAAGTTATAAACCCGTCTTTTGTAGCGCTTTCTCCAGATCAAAAGAATTTATATGCGGTAAGTGAGCTAGGTAGAGGTAATGAACCAACAGGTTACGTTCATGCTTTTACTGTAAACGAAGATTTAAGCCTCACTTTTATTGCTAAATATCCAACTAATGCGAAATCACCAGCTCATGTTTCCGTAGATGCTACAGGTACTTTTGTTTTCGTAGCAAATTATCAAGGCGGAGTAGCTATGGTGTACGAACGTAATAGTGATGGAAGTTTAGAGTTCTTACAACAGCTTGATCACCCTGGTTCAAACTCACATACCCACATGGTTAAGGTGAGTCCTGATAATAATTATCTGTTTATCCCTGATTTAGGAAATGACAAAATCTGGAGTTATAAAATTAATCATGCCTCTAAAAGTCTTTCTAAAACTATGCAAGAGTTTGGAACGGTTGCACAAGAAGCTGGACCTCGTCACATGGACTTCCATCCTACTCTTGATATTGCTTATGTGATGAATGAACTAAACAGTACGGTCTATGTTTTCGATTATGATCCTGAAACTGGAAATTTAACTGAGAAGCAAACTCTTTCAACACTTCCTTCGTCTTTTAATGGTTCTAACTCTACAGCAGATATTCATGTGCATCCAAATGGTAAGTTTTTGTATGGTTCAAATCGTGGACATAATAGTATTGTAAGCTATTCAATTGATGAAACTACAGGAGCATTATCTCTTTTAGAGCATACTTCTACTGAAGGTGAAGTTCCAAGGAATTTTGCAATTTCTCCTACTGGTGAAACTGTTTATGTAGCTAATCAAAATTCGTTTTCTATTACTTCCTTTCACTTAAACGAAGAAACAGGAATCTTAGACTTTACTGGAAATACTCTAAGTATTGGAACTCCAGTTTGTATTGCTTTTTTCTAAGATTTTGAATCATTCTCCAATTGAAATAGTTTGATACTTTAAATCAACTTTTTTATATGAATGATCGATTTATAGAACAGATTTATGCTTCTCATAACGAGTGTGTTCAATGTCCTTCAAAAGAAGAGATTAGCAGTTTCTACACGAACCTTTTAGGAGCTTTATTTCCTAATTACGCTACTCAATCTTTTGAATCTCTTACCAAATTCAATCTCTATATTCTGAGTCTTCGTGAAGAGCTCTACGAGATGTTGTATACACAACTTCGTAACACAGATATTGATGCCCATGATGTAACTAAATACTTTTTTGATGCTATTCCGTTGGTATATAAACAACTTCAACAAGATGCTATTGCAATGTATGAAGGCGACCCAGCTGCTACAAGTATTGACGAAGTAGTTCGCTCTTATCCTGGCTTTTATGCTATAGCTGCTTATCGGCTAGCACATGAATTAGCTAATTCTGGTGTAGAGATTATTCCTCGAATGTTTACGGAACATGCACATAGTATTACTGGAATAGATATTCACCCTAAAGCAACTATAGGAAATTACTTTTGCATAGATCACGGAACTGGGATTGTAATTGGGGAAACCACAATAATTGGTAATCATGTTAAAATTTACCAAGGAGTTACGTTGGGAGCTTTAAGCGTTAAAAAGGAAGACGCAAAAACCAAGCGTCATCCAACTATTGAAGATCATGTAGTAGTTTATTCTGGAGCAACTATTCTTGGTGGAAAAACGGTGATTGGCAAAGGAAGTATCATTGGCGGAAATGTATGGGTTACTCAGAGTGTACCTGCCAACACCAAAGTTCATTATCTGAATAAAGTAATTACAGAAGGCGAAGAATCAATTGATACTAACATTTTTAAAACCAGCGTATCATGACTTTAGAACAACTGATTGGAAACACTCCTATCGTTGAAATTAAGAATCTGAACCCAAATAAGTCAGTTACTATTTATGGGAAACTGGAAGGCCAAAATCCTGGGGGAAGTGTTAAAGATCGCGCAGCTCTAAATATGATTAAAAGCGCTCTTTTAAGAAAAGAAATTGCTGTAGGAGATAAATTAGTAGAAGCGACTAGTGGAAATACTGGGATTGCTTTGGCTATGATTGCCCAAGCTCTTGGTGTTCATATGACATTGATCATGCCCGATGGAGCAACTCCTGAACGCATCAAAACTATGAAAGCCTACGGTGCTGAAGTGATCCTCACTCCTTCTGAAAAAACGATTGAGTATTCTAGGCAGCTTGCGGATGAAATGTCGGCTTCGGGTGATTATCATTTATTGAATCAGTTTGCCAATCCTGATAACTATAAAATGCACTATAAAACCACTGGACCAGAAATCTGGAAAGATACAAAAGGGAAAGTGACGCACTTTGTTTCAGCAATGGGAACCACTGGAACTATAATGGGCGTATCTAGATATTTAAAAGAACAAGATCCTGATGTCCAAATTATTGGAACTCAACCTACCGATGGTTCTAGAATTCCTGGGATTCGAAGATGGTCGCCTGAGTTTCTCCCTAAAATTTACGAACCCAAAAGAGTAGATCGTATTATTGATGTGAGTGCAGATGAAGCCACTTCAATGACGCGCCGACTCGCAAAAGAAGAAGGTATTCTTGCAGGAATGAGTAGCGGAGGGGCAATGACTGCCGCTCTAAAAATTGCATCCGAAATTGAAGAAGGTGTAATTGTATCTATTGTCTGTGATCGTGGAGACCGATATTTAAGTAGCGAGTTATTTGAGGATTAAGTGATTTTTAGCCTAAGTGTATCTTAATATTTCTGAGGGTCAGAAGTAGATGTACCGTTCCTTTGTTATGTACTTTTGAACCGTCAAAAGTACCAAAAGCTCTCGACTATGAATTATAGGCCGGTTCATGATGCCTTCGCTGAACAAATCCAATGGTCTTCGTTCTTGTTGAGTCACTTTATTTCTCGAGCCGGTGTGGTTTTCTTCCCCGCCAGCTGGCGGGGCGTTGATTCTTTGGTTTCACTTTTTCCGCCTATAATTCTAAGCTCGAATGCATTTTCCTTTGTTTGGTATTCCATAATAGGGCTTGATTTTGAATTACTCTAGAAGCTCCTAAGTAACAGCTAAGTCTAATTTTATCTATTGTCTGTGGTCGTGGAGACCGATATTTAAGTAGTGAGTTATTTGAGGATTGAATAATCGTGTAATCCAGCTGATGCTTCAATCCTTTTTAAAATGAAATTTAATCAAAGCATTTATTGCATAATTTCATTGATTACATTACTTTGAATTTAAAAGTACTTTTTATGAAAGAACATCAAGACTATATAAAAGACATTGCTGAAATTCGCTCAATGATGGAGCGGTCTTCAAAATTTTTATCTCTTTCAGGATGGGCGGGAATTCTTGCTGGTGCATATGCACTTGCTGGAGCATGGATCTCCTATTCAGTATACGAATTTAACCCAAATGAGCCTTTCTATTCTCATGGGCAGTTACATCAAGTAATTCTATTAGCCATTGGCGTTTTTGTTCTTGCACTTATTACTGCCATTTACTTCTCTAAAAGAAATGCTAATAGTAAAGGGGAAACGATTTGGAATTCCACCTCCCAAAGACTCATAGCAAATATGGCGGTTCCAGTATTAACAGGTGGTATTTTGATTTTAATTCTTATTTCAAAAGGACTCATGGGTCTTACCATTCCTTCTATGTTAATTTTTTATGGACTCTCGTTATTTGTAGCTGGAAATTTTACAATCAAAGAAGTAAAACTATTGGGTATCATTGAAATTATATTAGGCTTAGCTAGTGTATTTTTTATTGAATATGGACTTTTCTTTTGGGTGATAGGATTTGGAGTATTTCATATCATTTACGGTACTTATATGCATTTCAGATATGAGCGGTGATTAAAGTGAATGTATCATTTGATGATTTACATAAAGCGTTCGAAAGTCGAGTTAGGCTTGGAATTATGTCTGTTCTAGCAATAAATGATAGTTTAGACTTTAGTGCGCTTAAGGATCTTTTAGGTGTTACAGATGGTAATCTTGCCAGTCATATTAAATCGTTAGAAAAAGAAGGGTTTATAGGAGTTAAAAAATCATTTATTGATAATAAACCCAATACTAAATATTCAATGACACTTGCTGGAAAACGAGCTTTCGATAATCATTTGAAAGCTTTAGAAAACATTATTAAATCACAGAAATAGTATGAGTTAAATTTTCTAGGAACTTCTCAAATTTTTTTAGCTATATACTTTGTAATACAAAGTACTTTTAATATAATTAACCAATATGAAATCAAATCAAGAAAAATCAATCATTGAAAACACCACTCTGGCAATAAGAAAATCTGTAACTATAAAATTGTTCTCCATTTTTATAATGATGCTTCTCCTTCTTATACCTATGAGTTTTGTTAAATCACTTATAAACGAAAGAGATTCACTACGAGAATCTGCAATAAATGAGGTGACTGATAAATGGGCAAAAGAACAAAATATATATGGACCTGTACTTACTATTCCATTTATCAAGCACGTACTAAGCGAAGGAGAAGTGAAAGAAATTCGTACGGAAGCTCATATACTTCCATCAAAAATAAATGTCAATGGTACTGTTGAACCACAATCACTCCATCGTGGCATTTATGAAGTAGTAGTTTACGATTCAGAAATCTCATTTGATGGAAGTTTCAATGACCTCTCTAAATATTTCAATGAATTGAAAGACTACGATGTGCATTGGAAAGAAGCCTTTCTAACCATAAATATTTCCGATTTAAGGGGGATCAAAGAGAAAGTAGTCGTTTCTTGGAATGGAAAAGATAAAACCGTTGATCCAGGTTCTAGTATATCACCATTAATAAAATCTGGTATAACCATTCACAATATCTTTGATAATAAACCAACGGAGGAAGCCTTCGACTTTTCATTTGATCTTCAGCTTCAAGGAAGTCAGTATATGGGGTTTGTACCGTTAGGGAGAGAGACGAGTATCAAACTCAATTCTAACTGGCCTGACCCAAGTTTTACAGGCTCATTTTTACCCGATGAGAGAACGGTGAATGAAAATGGGTTTAGTGCTGAATATAAAATCTTAGAATTGAATAGAAATTACCCTCAATTCTGGACCGGAAATAGAAATATTGATAATGTGCAAAAAAGCTCGTTTGGGGTTGATTTGCTTTTACCAATGAATGACTATCAAAAAGCTATGCGCTCTGCAAAATATGCTCTTTTAGCGATTTCATTAACTTTCTTAACCTTCTTTTTGATAGAGATATTTAACACTAGAGAAGTACATCCCTTCCAATACATTTTGATTGGATTAGCGTTGGTGTTGTTCTACACCTTGTTGGTGTCAATTTCAGAATATGCAAATTTCAACATCGCGTACCTTATATCTAGTACTTCGATTATATCAATAATTGGGCTCTATACTAAATCGATCCTTAACAACATTAAACAAACCATTATACTGATATTGGTTTTATGTGCAACCTACACTTTTGTATTCATCACATTACAAGTGCAAGACTATGCATTACTTATCGGAAGCATCGGCTTAACTACTATTCTTGCATTTACCATGTATATCACTCGAGAGATTAACTGGTATAATCTTAAGACAGGAATAAAACCCGATCCACTTACCGCCTAACACAAAAGGCGGGTCTAAAGTACTCGCCTTATTTTTCGCTTAACCAACACTTAAAACTGATCTCATGAATACTCCAGCTAAACTCTCAGCTCATTTTATTCGAATTGGAATAGGAACCGTCCTTGTCTTGCTAATCCCTTTAATCGCAATGCAATTTAGTAATGAAGTTAATTGGGATTTCTTGGATTTTATAATCGCCGGAGTTCTTCTTTCTGCAACGGGTGTAGGCTACATTTTCATAAGTAGGCTTTCTGATCAGATCATGTACCGTATCGCTTTAGGAATTGCACTACTTTCTACATTGTTCTTAGTTTGGGTGAATGGCGCTGTTGGTCTAGTTGGATCAGAAAATAATGACTTTAACCTACTCTATTTTGGAGTAGTGCTGATTCTGATTATTGGGGCTTTCATTTCCCGCTTTCGTACTAAAGGAATGGCTATTGCTTTATTTGTTACAGCCGTCGCTCAAACATCAACAATTCTAGTTGCTATATTAATAGGACAGCATCACAATGCAGAAAGTTCTGTGATTGAAATCATTTTAGTGAATGTGTTTTTTGTAACTCTTTTCTCAATTTCTGGTGGGCTTTTTTGTCAGGTGAGCGATGAAAGTTCAATTGAAAAGGAAGACGCTTAAAATTCCCTCTCCCAACTAAACCAATAACCTTGTAAATTCTTGCCTACAAAATCATTCAGATATAAAACCAGGAATACGCATGGGTAGAATTTTTGAAGTACGGAAAGCAGCTAAGTTTGCACGTTGGGATCGAATGGCAAAGCAATTTTCCCGAATTGGGAAGGAAATTGTAATTGCGGTAAAAGCTGGTGGCGAAGACCCCGACACCAATCCTGCTCTGCGCCGGGCAATCCAAAACGGTCGTGGCGTAAATATGCCCAAAGATCTTATCGAGCGGGCGATTAAACGTTCGCAGGGAAAAGATTCAACCGATTATGCCGAAGTTCTATTCGAGGGTTATGCACCTCATGGTGTTGCTGTTTTAGTAGAAACTGCAACCGATAACAATACCAGAACCGTTGGAAATGTCAGACCTATTTTCACAAAAAATGGTGGGAATCTTGGGAATTCAGGAAGCGTGGCTTTTCAGTTTACGCAAGTTGGTTCTTTTAAAATAACTCCCGGTGACTTTGACGAAGAAGAACTTGAACTTGAGTTAATCGATTATGGTCTTACCGAAATGGGAGAATCAGAAAATGATGAGGGTGAACGCATTTTAGTGGTCCGTTGTGAGTTTACCGAGTTTGGAAACATGCAGCATGCCCTTGAGGAAAAAGGAATCGAACCAATTAGTGCCGAAACAGATTGGATACCTTTAAACACCGTTTCTTTAGAAAACGAAGAAGAATCTGATGAAGTCCTAAGCTTGATTGACAAACTAGAACAAGATGAAGACGTTCAGCGAGTTTTTCATAATTTGGTGTAAAAGATATGGATAAAGCGAAAATCATAGGAAGCGCACCAATCCTTTTGGTAAAAGATGTGGTTAAATCAGCGAATTATTACCGTGATAAGATTGGCTTTAATTATGAAAGACTATGGGGAGATCCTCCTAATTTTTGCATTCTTCATCGTGATGAATTCAGTTTAATGCTCAGTCAGGTTCATAACCCAAAACATGTTGTACCACACTATAAAGTTGTTCACCAAATGTGGAATGTATATTTCTGGGTTGATGATGCTAAAAAGATCTATGATGAATTCGTCCAATCTGGAGCTAAGATTGATTACCATTTATCCGAAAAAAATTATGGATGTCTTGAGTTTGGGATTCAAGATCTCGACGGATATGACATTGCTTTTGGTCAAGAGTTGTAAGCAATTAATTCCCTAATACATTCATACTACCAACATAAAAATCTGAATCAATTATTAACTCCTGTCCAAAGGAATCCATACTTTTCCACGTTGGTGTTGGTCTAAGTCGAATTTCCTCTCCATCAATAAAAACATCAACAGGCATATTGAATTCAGAAACTGAATTTCCCCAACGGTACGATAGAGCTCCATCTTTAAAATAATATTCAAGGATAGGTACTCTTATATCTCTAAGATATTGATCGAAAACTGGTATTAGGTCTTCCCCTAACTTCTCATTTATATATCCCTCTATTTGAGATGTATTCACGGTTTGATGGAAAAATGTAGAATTCAAGCCTCTAAGAGTTTCCCGCCACAGTTCATCGTTATTAAAAACTTGCCGAATAGCATGGAGCATGTTTCCACCTTTATAATACATATCTCCAGAGCCTTCTTTATGAACTCCATAGGTTCCAATAATTGGACTATTATTTTGAATCCTAAGTCTGACACCTTTTTGATATTCACTAGCAGCTTTTTCACCAAAATGATACTCCAAGAATAAGTACTCAGAATAATGTGTAAAACTTTCATGAATCCACATATCAGCTATATCTGAATACGTAATATTATTAGCAAACCATTCATGGCCAGTCTCATGAACAATAATAAAGTCAAAATTCAATCCCCAACCCGAAGCGCTTAAATCTGTACCTCTATATCCATTTTCATATCCATTACCATAAGTCACTGAACTTTGATGCTCCATTCCTAAATAAGGAGCTTCAACCAATTTGTAACTGTCCTCATAAAAAGGATATGGACCAAACCAATATTCTAAAGCTTCAATAGTTCGAGGAGCATCAGCAAATTGAGCAATTGCTTTCTCTTTATTGTATGAAAGTACCCAATAGTCCATATCAAGCTCACCCTTCTCTCCATTATATATTTGACTAAAGTTCACATAGTCTCCAATGTTGATATTAACACCATAGCTATTGATTGGATTAGAGACAAACCAGTTCCATGTTTTTGATCCATCTCCATTATTGTTTACGCTTCTTAACCGACCATTGGAAACATCAACTAAATTCTCGGGAATAGTAACGCTTATCAGCATACTATCTACTTCATCATAAGGATGGTCTTTATTTGGCCACCATATACTCGCACCAATTTTTTGATTGGCGTTTGCAATGAATGGATTACCATTTTTATCTCTAGTCCATGTGAGACCTCCATCCCACGGCGGAAGTGCTGCAACCAGAGGTTTGCCACCGAATTCAATAATCAGCTCATTTAATTCGCCAACAACCTGATCTTTTATTAATGTAATAAACCATGCATTACCATCTCTCTCAAATTCTAACTCACTTTCATTTTGTCTTACCTTTTCTATAAACATAGGAGGTTGAAGATCAATTTGAAGGATATTAATCGTAGCGGAATCAACTCGGTACTGCACTAGATTACTTCCTGAAATTGTACTGTCTTCTAAATCTACTTGAACAGCCAAGTGATAATAGGTAAGATCCCACCAAGATCTTTCCATTGTTATTGAACCACGAAGCGTATCCTGTCTTGTAAAATCTTTAGATTCTTGGAAATATTGAGCACTTACTAATGGCGATATAGATATGATTAAAAAAGTGGTTAGCAGCTTTTTCATGAAATCACCCAAAACTCTTTAATAGTATAAATACAAGTACTCCTGTCACTGAAACATACAACCATATTGGGAACGTCCATTTAGAAACTTTACGATGAGTTTCAAATTTCCCTGAAAGAGCAAAGAAAAAACTGGTTAAGACTAATGGGACTACAAAAGCAGAAAGTACGATATGAGTTATTAATATGAAGAAATAAATAGGTCGAATTATACCTTGCCCACCAAAAAGAGTATCACCCACGAAATGATGATATATGATATAACTTACTAGAAAAAGAGATGACGTCACAAAAGCACTTATCATAAAATTCATATGCTTTGCAAAGTTTCTTCTTTTAATCTCTCTAAAACCAAGTAGTAAGAACATGGTACTCAAAGTATTGAAAGTAGCGTTGAGAACAGATAGATTTTTTATCCAAGGCATTTCAACTTCTGATGGAGCTTTAAAATAAATCAACCATACAAGAAATATTAATGCAATTACACTTACTCCAATTATTACACTAATTGCTTTCTTAGTATTTATATCTTGAAGCGTTCTTAAACTTTCTGGTATTTCTAGATCTTTCTGCATGTTATAAGAATTCTAATATTTTCTTCTAGGTTGTGAGACTTTAAGTTAAGGTAATCTTAAAGCATTATTTTCAACTTTTGTATTTCAAACCAAGTTTTTTGACGAAATGTTCTTATCTTCATGACGAAATTTTAACTAACATTTTTGTGGAATAACTGAGCTTTATTTAGATCGAATTTAAATAAAGTAAGTTGGCATCTATCAGTTCAATTCGAACTAAAAATTCGATAGTTTTGCGCGGCTCTTTTATTTGAGTTAATAACTCGAATACACAAACTTAATCAGCAATCATTTTATGGCGCAGATTTTCCCTAAGTGGACAAATCAAGTTCCTCGAAAATTACTTATAGGATTAATTGTCACTGCAAATGTGGTAATTCTAGGGATTTGGTATTTCTTTTCACCGAAATATACTGATGTTGGATATGCTCCAACTCAACCCGTTCCTTATTCACATAAGATACATGTCGACAAACTTGGACTCGATTGCCAGTATTGCCATACTTCAGTATTTGAATCTAAACAGGCAAATATCCCTCCTACTCAAACCTGTATGAACTGTCACAATCAGATTTTGACTGATAGTGAAAAGCTTGCTCCAATTAGAGAAAGTTGGGAAACTGGAAAAGCTGTTGAATGGATACGTATCAATAATTTAGCTGATTATGCTTATTTCAATCATGCGGCTCATGTAAATGTTGGTGTTGGCTGTGAAAGTTGTCACGGCAGGATTGATAAAATGGAAGTTGTTTATCAGGCAGAGCCCTTAAATATGGCTTGGTGTTTGGATTGCCATAGAGAACCAGAGAAATTTTTACGCCCTGTAGAAGAAATAACTACAATGGGCTATGAAGTTGCCGATCAAGTTTTACTTGGAAGTGAATTAGTTAAGAAGAATAATGTGAGCCCTCCGCAGTATTGCCAAGGTTGCCATTATTAATAACGAAGGATATTTGAACCTATACATCACCCGATGAGCGAAGTAACACAGAATACATACTGGAAAAGTTTAAACGAGTTAGCTCAAAATAAAGAGTACGAGAATTTTGTAGAACGCGAATTCCCAGAAAACGCTACTGAACTAACTGACGGAGTATCTAGAAAAGGATTCCTAAGAGTAATGGGCGCATCTATTGCTCTTGCTGGTTTTGCTGCTTGCCGTAGACCTGTTCAAAAAATTCTACCATACTCAAATCAACCAGAAGATATTGTACCTGGTATACCTTTGTTTTATGCAACGGCGATGCCTTTCCAAGGAAGTTTAACTGGATTAGTAGTTGAGAACCATGAAGGTCGACCTACTAAGGTTGAAGGAAATGATTTACATCCCGGAAGTTGGGGTAATACAAATGCTTATCATCAAGCAACTATGCTTGAGATGTACGATCCAGATCGATCAAGAACACCTCTTCGAAATGGTGAAAAAGCTAGTACGAGTGACTTTGCAACTTTTGCACAGGAATATTTTGCTGATACTAATAAAAGAATAGCATTTATATCTGAAGCTAACTCTTCCCCTTCATTTACGGCCTTAAAACAAAATGCACTTAGCAAATTTACCAATGCTAAATGGGTTACTTATGAGCCTTTTGGTGAAGATAATGCAATTGAAGGTAATCGAATTGCTTTTGGAAGTAGACTTAGAACACATTATAACTACACTAATGCAGACGTTGTAGTTTCGCTAGATGATGATTTCTTAGCGCCTACACATCCAAATAATGTAGAATATGCTAAACAAGTTACTGGTAGACGTAAAGTTACTAGTACAAGTGATAGCATGAGTCGAATCTATTCTATCGAAAATGGATTTACTCTTACGGGATCTTTTGCCGATAACCGACTTCGTGTTAAGGCTAGTGAGATTGAAGCTTTCGCAAATGCTCTTGCAGCTGCTCTTTCAACTCGTGTTAATGGATTAAATGCTTTTAGAGGTATAAACAACCAATTTACTGGAAGTGATTTTATAACTGCTCTTGCTGATGACTTAGCATCAAATGCTGGCAAATGTGCGGTTTCAGTTGGATTAGATCATTCAGTATATACACATTCTGTTGTTACTGCAATTAACACTTCTCTTAATAATACAGGAAGTACAGTTAACTATTTACAAGTTCCTTCTTTTGATAATCAGAACAATTCACAAGCTTTTGCTGATGTTGTGAGTGAAATGAAAGCTGGAAACTTTGATGCAGTTGTAATGATTGGAACTAATCCGGTTTATACTACAAACACAGATCTAGATTTTGCTTCTGCTCTAACTAATGTTGAAGAAGTAATTCATTTTGGTACTTATAAAGATGAAAGCTCTAAATCTGCTTCTTGGCATGTAAGTCGTTCTCATTTCTTAGAAACTTGGGGTGATGGATACTCATTTGGCGGTGCACGTTCTGTAATACAGCCACAAATTCAACCATTACACGATTCAATTAGTGAAATTGAGTTTCTTAATACCATTATATCAGGTGAATTAACTTCTGGATATGAGTTAGTTCAAAATACTTTTAAAGGATTTTATTCTGGTAGTCGGTTTGAAAACCGCTGGAAAGATATCTTGCACGATGGAATTGATATCACTGATGGATACAATCGTGCAAATGTTCAACTTAGATCAATAACTCCTTCTCAAACATCTCCTATTGATGGAATTGAAGTTGTTATACGACCAGATTCTTCTATTTATGATGGTCGATTTGCAAACTTAGGTTGGTTACAAGAACTTCCTGACCCAATGACCAAAATAACTTGGGATAACGTAGCACTTATGAGTCCTGCAACTGCAGCCTCTATTGGTGTTGAAAATGAGGATCTTGTTAGTGTAGCCGTTAATGGAAAGGCTATTTCAATTGCAGCTTGGATTCAACCAGGTCATGCTGATGATTCAATTACATTAAATGTTGGCTATGGTCGAGAAGGTATTGGTCGTGTTGCTGATATGGGACGTGAAAACTCTCAACTGCTAGATCCTTCTGAAAATTATGGAGGAGTTAATGTATACCCCCTTCATTTTTCTCTTTTTGCATCTGGAGCAATATCAAAATCCAGTGGCATCTATAAAATAGCATGTGTCCAAGATCATCATAGCCTTGAAGGTCGTGATATGTATCGCCAAGCTACACTTGAGAAGTATAAAGATACTCCGATGTATGCATCTTTCGCCTACGTACACAAATATGATGTGCCAGGTATGAAAGAAGCAGCTGAACTTGGAGAAGATCAGCCAATTTCTCTTTTTGATGAGCAAACTTATTCTGCTGATGAACCACAATGGGGAATGGCAATTGATTTAAATAGCTGTTTTGGCTGTGGAGTATGTGTAATTGCTTGCCAAAGTGAAAATAATATCCCAGTTATTGGTAAACGTGAAGTTAATCGCGGCCGTGAGATGCACTGGATTAGAAATGACCGATATTATGTTGGTGATGAAAATAATCCGCAAGCAGTTCATCAACCAGTACCTTGTATGCACTGTGAATTAGCACCATGTGAGCAAGTTTGTCCTGTTGCTGCTACTACTCATAGTGATGACGGTATGAATCAAATGACATATAACCGTTGTATTGGTACTAGATATTGTGCAAATAACTGCCCATTCAAGGTTCGCCGTTTCAATTTCTTCAATTATCCGAAAGAATATTTAACTACTGGTGAAGATCCAGATATTATCCAAATGGCGATGAATCCAGAGGTAACTGTACGTTTCCGTGGAGTAATGGAAAAATGTACCTACTGTGTACAACGTGTGAACCGGGCAAAAATCAATACAAAAATTGAAACTGGTTCTCCAAAACCTGCTGATGGTACTGTGGTTACAGCTTGCCAACAAGCATGCCCTGCTGATGCTATTTATTTTGGTGATTTAACCGACGAGAGTAGCACAGTTGCTAAAATGAAGCGCAACGAAAGAAATTACTTGATGCTTGAAGAACTAAATGTACGTCCTCGTACTTCTTACATCGCTAAATTGACGAACCCAAACCCAGTTTTGGTTGACGAGACTAATCAGGAACCCGCCCACTAATGAGTAAATACGAATACGTACCAGAACCCGCTCTTGTTAAAGGCAATCACGACTTCGCCAGTATTACCCGACTGGTTACTGATGTAAACCTACGCCCTACTCCTAAGTTATGGTACCTCTTTATGTTGATAGCAAATGCTCTTTTAGGAGTGTTCCTATTAGCTGTTGGTTATTTGATTTGGGAAGGAACCGGAATTTGGGGACTAATGAACCCTGTAGGATGGGGTTGGGCTATTATCAACTTTGTATGGTGGGTTGGTATTGGACATGCTGGAACACTAATTTCGGCAATCCTTTTCTTATTTAGACAAGATTGGCGTACTGCTATTAACCGTTTTGCAGAAGCAATGACCATTTTCGCAGTTATTTGTGCGTTAATGTTTCCAGGCATCCACGTTGGGCGTATTTGGGTAATCTACTGGGTATTTCCTATTCCTAACCAAATGGCAATGTGGCCAAACTTCAATTCACCGCTCCTATGGGATGTATTTGCAGTTTCTACTTATTTTACTGTCTCTCTCTTATTCTGGTATGTTGGTCTTGTTCCAGATCTTGCAACCTTACGTGATAAAGCAACTGATAAGATTAGAAAGCTTGCGTATGGAATTGGTGCTCTTGGTTGGACTGGTAGTAACAGAGCTTGGTGGAATTACGAAAAAGCGTACATGATTTTAGCTGGTTTAGCTACTCCATTAGTTCTTTCTGTGCATACAATTGTATCCTTTGATTTCGCAGTTTCTATGATACCTGGATGGCATACAACTATTTTCCCTCCATACTTTGTTGCTGGTGCTGTTTTCTCAGGTTTTGCGATGGTACTTACATTGATGCTTATTTGTCGTAAGGTATATGGGATGGAAGACATCATGACCAATGATCACATGGAGAAAATGAATATCATTATTCTCGTTACTGGCTCAATGGTTGGTTTTGCCTACATCATGGAGTTTTTTATTGCTTGGTACAGTGGTGTTGAATACGAAAAAGCAATTTTCATGCTTCGAGCAACTGGTCCTTATGCTTGGGCGTATTGGATAATGATGCTTTGTAATGTCATTTCTCCTCAAGTCTTTTGGGTCAAGAAATTAAGAAGACATGTTGGTTTCACTTTCTTTATTTCAATTGTAGTAAATATTGGAATGTGGTTTGAGCGATTTGTTATTACAGTTAGCTCGTTAGCAAACGATTACTTGCCATCATCTTGGGATTACTTCTCACCTACAATTTGGGATGTATTAACTTACGTAGGAACATTTGGAATCTTCTTTACTTTATTCTTAGCATTCCTTCGATTCTTACCGATGATAGCAATAGCAGAAATAAAAGCTATTTTACCACAAGCAGATCCTCATAATTATGATGAGAATCAAGAATATCATCCACATGTTGTGGAAGTTCCTAAACCTAAAGTTGATAGGGTTTAAAGACTATGAGTATGACAAAGACACAAGAAATAGATACATCTGAACTATACGGCATTCTTGCTGAGTTTAAGAATCCTAAAGCCTTAATTGACGTTTCTAAAAAAGTTGTTGAAGCTGGCTATGATAAGTTTGATACTTACGCACCTTTCCCAATTCATGGAATTGATAAGGCAATGAATTTGCCAAAATCAAAATTAGGATGGATCGTTTTAGGCCATGGAATATTAGGTTTCTCAGGAGCTATAGCAATGATGTACTACATGTCAGTTATAGACTATCCACTTAATATTAGTGGGAAACCGTTTTTTAATGTACCTGCCTGGGTTCCAATTATTTTCGAATTAACAGTACTTCTATCTGCATTTGGTGCAGTTTTTGGAATGTTCTTTTTAAATGGACTCCCAAAATTACATAATCCACTTTTCAATGTTGAACGCTTCAAAAAAGCTACAGATGACGGTTTTTTTGTATGTATTGAGGCTAAAGACAGTAAATTTCAGGCAGATTTAGTACGCCAGTTATTTGAAGAAGCAGGTGCTACTCATATTGAGGAAGTATATGACTAAGAGTAACAACGGGATATTGTCATTCATGAATTTTAAAGTAATTAAAAATACAATAGGCATATTTGCTATTGGAGCAATGCTGGTTGGGTGTAGAGGAACTATCTCTGAAAAACCACCTATTCATCCAAATATGAATATGGACCAACAACCACGTAAAGAAGCTCAAGAACAAAATAACTTCTTTGAAGATGGTCGTTCGATGCGCCAACCTGTTGAAGGAACAGTTGCTCGTGGATTTAGAAAAGCTGATTTAGCATATTATGAAGGTATTGATGCCAATAACGAATGGGTAGCAGAAGCTCCTGTTGAGTTTACTCAATCTTTCCTCTACCGAGGAAAAGAGAGATATGAAATCTATTGTACTCCTTGCCATGGTATTTCGGGTAACGGACAAGGTATTATAATGACAGGTCAGTATGGATATGTTCCAGCTCCTACTTTCCATCAAAAAAGACTTAGAGAAGCTCCTGATGGTGAATTATATTCAGCAATATTTAATGGTGTCAGAAATATGCCTTCTTATGCGCATCAAATTAAAGTTGAAGATCGTTGGGCTATTGTTGGATATCTGAGAGCACTTCAAGCTAGTCAGAATATATCTGAAGATGAAATTACTGATTTTGATATTGATCTAGAAAAACTTAAATCTGATTTTGAAACTGAACAAGAACGTTTAGCAGCTCTTGAAGAAGCTAGAAAACCAAAAGATCAAGGTGAAATTGTTGCTACTGCTGATCGTGGAAAAGAAGTAATTACCCAATATGCTTGTACAGCTTGCCACTCTGTAGATGGTTCTTCTATGATTGGTCCAAGTTGGTTAAACGTTTACGGTAGTGAAGGTCAAGTAGTAACCGATGCTGGAGAAACAATCACCGTTACGAAAACCGATGAATATCTAATTGAATCAATTGTAAATCCGTATGCTAAAGTAGCAGATGGTTATGATCCATTGATGGCGGATGCTTACGGTTCACTTTCTGAAAGTGATTTAAAATCCATCATTGAATATATTAAAACGCTGAGCGATAACTAAGAGATTTGCTTAAACACATCGAACATGAGTCATAAGTCCATAATAACCGATTCTTTACAATTTCCTGCTGATAGCAAGCTACCTCAAATTCTATTTAGTGTAGGTGCAGTAGGACTTATTGCCAGCTTTATTGGATACTTTACTAATCATGAGCAGTTTTTCTTCTCCTATTTGGTAAGTTTTACCTTCTTTACTGGTATTTCACTAGCCTCAGTTTTTATGGTGCTCTTCCACCATATTACTAAATCCAAGTGGGGTGTTGTTGTACGACGAATTCCTGAAACATTTGGTGCAAACATCTGGATTTGGGCAATTCTTCTAATTCCAGTTCTTCTTGGAATTCATACTCTCTACCATTGGAGTCATGAGGATGCAGTTGCTGTTGACAAAATTCTTAAAGGAAAGTCGGCATACTTAAACACTCCTTTCTTCATTCTAAGACAAGTGATCTATTTCGCTATTTGGGGATATGTAGGTCATAAATTATATAAAGCCTCTGTTGAGCTTGAGAAAACTGGCGATTGGGGAATAATGACTCTAATGAGAAAAGTGAGTGCTCCTGCTATACCGATTTTTGGTTTTACAATAGCATTCGCAAGTTTCGATTGGTTAATGTCTCTTGATCCACACTGGTTTTCAACAATGTTTGGTGTGTATTTCTTTGCGATTAGTTTCCAGAGTTTCTGGGCGATTATGATCTTAATGGTCTTCTTCCTTCACAGAAACGGATATCTAAAAAACACGATAACTCAAGTTCATATTTATGACCTTGGAGCATGGTTGTTTGCATTCACCGTATTTTATGCCTACATCGCATTTAGTCAATTTTTATTAATCTATTATGCGAATCTACCTGAAGAAACACTGTGGTTCTATAATAGATTAGAAGGAAGCTGGAAGTATATTGCCTTCGGACTATTATTATTCAGATTCCTACTACCATTTCTAACTCTATTAAATAGAGAGCAAAAACACAAAAAAGGAGTTCTAACTTTTGTAGCAACTACCGTTGTGATCATGCATTTTCTAGAAATTTATTGGATAGCAATGCCAACATTAAATGCGCAAGGTATTCATTTTAGTTGGATTGATGTTTCCACATTCCTCGGTTTAGGTGGAATTTTCTTCGGATTATTCTTCTGGAGATTTAAACAAAATAGCATGATTCCTGAGAATGATCCTAAATTGGAAGAATGCCTCGAAAAAACGTATCACAAATAATTGATTGACAACTATGTCTTCTAAGCATAACGCAGAATTTAAAGCTAAGGTTGCTCTTGAAGCAGTTTCAGAGGAGAATAAGGTTTACTCTGAAATAGCCAAAAAATACGATATTTCATTAGATGAGGTCTCAGAATGGACTGCAGAACTTAAAAAAAGTGCTGCTGATATATTTGGTGGATCATCTGATGATCATGCCCATTCTACCACTTCAACAATTAAAGATGTAAGTATTGAATCGGAAGACATAATCTTCATACAAGCTGTTAATCATGGTGTTGAAAATGAAAACCTTGACTACAATAAAATATTTTTCTGGTCTGGTTTAGGGATTGTAACTGTTATCGTTTTTATTGTTGGATTGATCTTTTTCTCTCAGTATTCATTCAATAATGCACAGAATAATGCTTTGAATTCAAGTACTTATTTAGAAATAACAAAATTGAATGCCGATCAAACTCAACAGTTAAACACTTTTGGTGTGGTTGATCTAGAAGCTGGTGTTTACCGGATTCCAATTGAAGAAGCTATCAATAAAATAGCTACCGATTAATTTATGAAACGTTTTGCGCTGTTTGCATTTTACTTGTTCGCAGTGCTTTCTCTTCCCTTTAATGCTGAAGCTCAGCTTAATAGTTCACAACCGGAAGTACTGCAGGGCGTTGGTGTTACAGAACATTTAGGGGACTTTATCCCTTTAAATGCCAAGTTTTCTACGTCTTCGGGAGATAGTGTAACTATTGGTTCTTTATTACAAGCTGGAAAACCAGTTATACTAAACCCTCTTTATTTTGAATGTCCAATGCTATGTGGGCTAGTTATTGATGGTGTAATAAATGTTGCAGATGATTTAGCTTGGACACCTGGTATTGAGTATCAGATTATTTCTATTAGTATTGATCCAACTGAAAATCATGCTATGGCGGCCGAATTCAAAGCCAAATACACTTCAAAACTAAATAAAAATTTCGCACAAGACGGATGGAATTTTCTCACCGGAAATAAAACTGAAATTGATAAAATTGTTGATTCTATAGGCTTTAAATACAATGAGGTTGAAGGAACTGGAGAATTTGCACACAGTGCCGCGATTATCATGCTAAGCCCTGATGGAAAAATTACTCGCTATCTCTATGGCATCCAATACAATGAGTTTGATGTAAGAAATGCATTATATGAATCAGCTGATGGAAAAATTGGTTCTACTGCTGAAAAAATACTTATGTATTGCTATCAATATGATCCAGATTCCAATAGTTATGTACCAATTGCTGTCAATTTTATGAAGATTGGTGGCTTGGCTACACTAATAATTCTTGGTATCTTCTTGGGCCTTCTTTGGATTCGCGAAAAAGGTAAAAACGTAACTTCAAAAATCGACCACCAATAATGGGAAGACTCTTCGATTTCATGCTCCCGGAAAATAAATCTCCGTTAACGGCAGATCCTACTGACGGGCTTTTTCACTTCATTAATGAAGTGAGTTTAATACTTTTATTAGGAATAACAATCGCTCTTATATACTTCGCAATAAAGTACAAGCGTAAGTCTGAAGACGATGAAACTCCTGTAATCTATCATAACCATGCTCTAGAAATTACGTGGTCTGTTGTACCTCTACTAATTTGTTTAGTAATATTTGGTTGGGGTTATTCTGGATGGCTAAATCTTAAAGCTGTTCCAGCAGATGCTTATGAGATACATGTTACTGGTTTTAAATGGAACTGGGCAGTAAACTATGAAAATGGAGCTCAAACTTTGAATGAAGTTCATGTTCCCAAAGGAAGACCAGTAAAAATTGTACTTCAGTCTCGTGATGTACTTCATTCTTTCTTTGTACCTGATTATAGGGTTAAACATGACGTTGTTCCTGGTCGATATACTTATGTGTGGTTTCAAGCTGAAGAAACTGGAGAATCGCAGATATTCTGTACCGAATATTGTGGAACCAGTCACTCTGATATGTTAGCAAAAGTGATAGTTCATGAGCCAGAGGAATTTGAAACATGGTTAGAAATAAATGGCGGTGGTCCTTCTGGTACTCCCGTTGAACAGGGTGAAGCTCTTGTTATGCAACAAGGTTGTCAAACTTGCCATTCTATAGATGGTTCTCCGAAGTTAGCTCCTTCATTTAAAGGTTTATTTGGCAAAACCGAGCAACTTGATGATGGTAGTTCTATTAATGTAGATGAAAACTACTTAAGGGAATCAATTATAAATCCTGCAGCAAAAATTGTAAACGGTTACAACAATATTATGCCTCCCTATGAAGGACTTCTTAATGATGATGAAGTAACCAATATTATCGAATATATAAAAACACTTAAGTGATATGGCAGTAGCTGAAACAAAAAAAATGACGACTCTTCAAGTACAGAGATTTATACCGTCAGAAAATCCTACAAACACTTACCTCACGGATGAAAAAGGTGTTTGGGCTTGGATGACTACGGTTGATCATAAGAAAATTGGGCTTATGTACCTGGCTTCTGTGGCTTTCTTCTTTGCGTTAGCTGGCTTCTTGGCTATAGCATTAAGAACAGAACTCTGGACACCTGCAAAAACTTTTATTGAAGCGGACACTTATAACCAACTGTTTACGCTTCATGGCGCAATGATGGTTTTCTTTGTGTTAATACCTAGTATACCTGCTGCTCTTGGTAACTTTATAATGCCTATGCAGCTTGGCGCTAAAGATGTAGCTTTCCCAAGATTAAACTTAGCAAGTTTCTATATCTATGTTATTGGAGCAGTATTCACATTCATTTCTTTATATATGAATGGATTTGATACAGGTTGGACTTTTTATACTCCTTACAGCTCTGATTCAAACTCTGCTGGGGTAATTTGGGTAACGTTAGGTGTGTTCATTTTAGGTTTTTCTTCAATCTTAACTGGAACAAACTTTATTACAACCATTCATAAGCTTAGAGCTCCTGGTATTACTTGGGGAAGATTACCTTTAAATATTTGGGCTTTGTATGCTACATCTATTATTCAGGTTCTTGCTACTCCTGTTCTTGCAATAACTATCCTACTTCTCTCATTAGAGAACATTATGGATATTGGGATTTTTGATCCTGCACTTGGTGGTGACCCTGTTCTTTATCAGCATTTTTTCTGGTTCTATTCACACCCTGCTGTATACATTATGATTGTACCTGGTTTTGGTATTATATCTGAAGTTATTACAACATTCTCGAAAAAAACTATATTCGGTTATTGGGCAATTGCTCTTTCCTCTTTAGCCATCGCATTTATTGGTTTCCTAGTATGGGGACACCATATGTTTACTTCAGGTCAATCTGCAGTAGCAACTACAGTATTTTCATTCCTAACCTTTTTAGTTGGTATTCCAACAGGTATAAAAATCTTAAACTGGATAGCAACTTTATATAGGGGTTCTATCGAAATGAAAACTCCAATGCTTTATGTTTTCATCTTTCTATTCCTATTCTCAATAGGTGGGTTTACAGGAATTATGCTTGGTGCTCTTTCAGTAGATATTCACCTTCATGATACGTATTACGTAGTAGCTCACTTTCATTATGTAATGATGGGTGGTACTTTAATTGCACTACTTGCCGGTTTACATTATTGGTGGCCAAAAATGACTGGTAAAATGTATAATGAAACTCTTGGTAAAATTTCTGCTGTATTGATTTTTATTGGATTCAATATGACCTTCCTTCCTCAATTCGTTATGGGGGCACAAGGAATGCCACGTAGATATTATAACTACATTGACCAATTTCAACCATTTCACCAAACCTCAACAATCGGCTCTTATATTCTTGGGTTTGCATTCTTACTAATGCTTTACTACTTGTTGAAATCATTATTTAGTGGTGAAAAAGCTCCTTCAAATCCATGGAATAGCCGTGGATTAGAGTGGCAATCAACTTCACCTCCAGATTTCCATAACTTCGATCACACTCCCGTTGTTATTAATCATCCATATGATTATCACAAACCAATGGAAGAGTTTCAACTTGGAATAGCTATTTCTCATAATGGACATAGCGATGAGCACCAAGATGAAATAGTATCTGACGAAACTGAAAAAGCTTAATTAACTATAAAACTAACGTATACATGGCGAATCATTCAGCATCGCAACCAGCTCATGTTCAGCACCATTTTGTAGACTCAGACCAACAGTTTGATTCTGCAAAACTTGGTATGTGGGTATTTCTGGTTAACGAAATACTTTTCTTTGGTGGGCTCTTTTGCGCGTACATCATTTTCCGGGTTTGGTATCCGGAACTATTTACACAAGCTGCTTTAGAGCTTAATAAAGTTTGGGGTGGGGTTAACACTATTGTACTTATTGGTAGTAGTTTAACAGTAGCAATGGCTATTCGCTCTGCTCAAAGAAATGAGCTAAAAGGACTACGAATCAATCTTATGATTACGATTGCTTTAGCTTTCGTTTTCTTAGTGATTAAGTATTTTGAGTATGAACATAAACTTCACTTAGGTATCGCACCAGGTTCATTTTGGAATCCAACTCCTGAAGTCTTAGCAGTGTTGGATCACCCAAAAGCCAATATATTCTTTAGTATATATTACGTAATGACCGGTATTCACGGACTACACGTAATTATTGGTATTGGTTTAATGATTTGGCTTTATATAAGAGCTGGGAAAGGTCACTTTAGTAGTGAATATTATACTCCAGTTGAGATTACAGGCCTTTACTGGCACTTGGTTGATTTGATATGGATCTTCCTTTTCCCACTACTTTACTTAATTGAATGACAGGAATATTATTATGAGCACAACAGAACATAAACACGGACATCATGTAGCTTCTGCCTTCCAACTTTGGTTAATAGGTGGAGCGTTAATTGTACTTACTATACTTACAGTTGTAGTGTCATCACTACCAATCCCTGCCCCTTTTGACGTAATTTCTGCATTGGCTATTGCTTTAGTGAAAGCATTTTTAGTAGCAGCATTTTTTATGGGACTATACTGGGATGTAAAATTCTACTCCATACTATTAGTAGGAGCATTAGTTTTCTTCATTTTGATGGTATCAGTAACATTACTTGATACAATGTATCGAAATGATATAATTCCTTCTTTCTAAGAAGTTAAATATTTTTTGTAAGCCTCATTCTAATATAGTTTGAGGCTTTTTTTATGTCTTTACTTTGGTATTTGATCTAAGGAAGTTGGACCTTATACATATCTGACAAACCAATACAAATTCAATTATGAGCCTATCAAAAACCACCCTTGGAAATTTTGAACTATACACTATAGAAACTGGAGACATAAAGTTGGATGGTGGCGCAATGTTTGGAGTTGTTCCAAAAACATTATGGTCTCGAGGAATCCCCGCTGATGATAAGAATCGTATCTCAATGACCATGCGGTGTTTACTTATTAAATCAAACAATACAGGTAAAGTTTATTTGATTGATAATGGAGTTGGAACAAAGTTTAATGATAAGATGATGAGTATTTATCAGATAGACTTCAGTCAAAAAACTTTAGAGCATTCACTAAAAACTCAAGGTTTCAGTTTTGAAAATATTACCGATATAATATTTACACATTTACACTTCGACCATTGTGGAGGAACTACATTTTATAAGGATAATGGTGAAATAGATTTTGCATTCCCTAACGCGACTTATCATATCACTAAACGACATTGGGAAACAGCAACTAAACCGAATGCTCGTGAACAAGCAAGTTTTCTGAGAGATAATATTGAACCCCTTAAAATCTCTAAGAACGTTCATCTTGTAGACGATAACTATTTATATGAACCTGGCTTAAGTTCCATTGTTGTTAATGGTCATACACTTGGCCAGCAACTTCCTAAAATTGAAGCAGACGGAAAAACAATAGTATTTGTAGCTGACTTACTTCCGACACATGTCCACTTACCACTCCCTTGGGTAATGGGTTATGATATGCGACCCATTGAGACTCTTACAGAAAAAGAACGTTTTTTAAAGGACGCAGTAACAAATAATTGGTATCTCTATCTCCAACATGATCTTGAAGAAGAAATGATCCAAATCGCTGACAACGACGGTAAATACGAAGTATCAAAAAAACTTACTCTTTCCGATCTGTAAGGCACAATTTTAACTAACATTTATAGTTTTTGAATACACAAAGTTGTTTCTTTGTAGTCAATTATGGAAAAAAATAATTCTTCATATAATGTAACATCAGCTAAGCAAAATCTTGCTGAGGCTCATCTAGCTTTCGAGAACAAAAAGAAGCTTGATGTTCTGCTTGGAGGCTTTACACTTATCTTTATTTGGATGACTGTTCTTATTCTTTTTGAACAGGTATTCTACCTACTTCCGATTACAAAAATCTTAGTACTACTACTTTTACTTTTAGGAAGTGTAGCTAGTATGTGGTTTGGCCTAAAAAATATTAAATATCAATCTTTTATCGACTTCTATAGAGTTTTTGCAAGGTCAACAGATATAGTAGAATTATCATATGCTCTAGATTTGGAAAAATCTACCCATGCGAATCCTAAATTAATTGAAGCAGCAATACTTAAAAATCTAGGTTTAGTAGATGAGCAAGTATTAGAATATAAACTCAAAGAATTCCTAGATAATGCTCGAATTACTAAACAACTTTCTGTAAAACGTAATTTGGGAGTATTTTCATTAGTTATTCTTTTTGTAACTGTATATGGATTTAATTCATCAATGCTACGACTTTCTAACTTTTGGGTACAATATGAGAAACCAAATCCGTTCACATATACTGTCTCACCCGGGAATACAACTATAGAACAAGGAAGTCCTATTACTGTTTCTATTAATTTTGATGGTGAAGAACCAGATGATATTGTCTTAAAACTGAAAACTTCTGTTGAACAAGATTATCGATCAAGAAGTATCGATAAAAGTGGAAATACATTCGCTTCCCTACCACTCGACTTAAATAATGATATAAGTTACTATATCGAAATGGATGGATATAAAAGTGAATTCTACCAGGCTCAAGTTCAATTAAGACCTAGATTCTCTGAACTTACTGCTACTATTACTCCGCCTTCCTATTCCAAGTTAGATACAACGAAATTAATCTATCCCTTTTCAAAGATCTCAGGATACCAAGGTTCAAAATTAGTTATAAATGGAAAATCTAATAAAGAACTAAGTAAGCTTAGCCTAACTCGACTTGAAAGTGATACATCAATCAATTTGAATAGTGAACTTGCATTCAGTTATCAACTTGAGATTAAGAATATTGATACTCTTTCATTTAAACTTCAAGATACAAATGATTTACTCAATCAGAATCCGTTTCAGTTTGTAATAGAACCATTGATTGATGAATATCCTTTTGTAGAATTAATCGAACCAAATTCATCGTATGAGTCTATTGATCCTTCTGTTCTAGAAATCTTATTCAGACCCTCTGATGATTTTAGTCTTTCTAAAGCAGTATTAAATTATGAGCTTAAAAAAGCGTTCGTAGACGATCCTATCTCTAAACAAATAAATCTTGATAATCCTAGAAATGGAGTTCTTCAATCCTATATATGGACAGTATCTGAATTAGGACTAAAACCAAAAGATGAACTTTCTTTCTGGATTGAGGTTTCTGACAACGATGCCTATAACGGTTATAAAACTTCAAGATCTCAAATTATAACTTTAACCATTCCTTCCCTCATTGATTATTTCGATGATATCACTGAGCAGGAAGATGAAGTTGAAACTGATCTTGAAGATATTTCTGAAGCTTTTGAAGAAATGAGTGAGCAGTACGACACCTTTAAAGAACAGCTTAAAGAAGATCCAGAAACAAACTATGAGCAAAAACGACAACTTGAAGAAGTACAACGTCAACAAGAAGAGATTGAAAAAAGGATAGAAGAACTAAATGAAAAATTTGACGAAATAAAAGAAGAGCTGAGCGAGAATAATATGCTTTCAGAAGAAACCATGGAAGCATATCAAGAACTTCAGGAATTGATGGAAGAAATAGACAATCCTGCCTTTAGAGAGGCTCTAGAAAAACTTCAGGAACAAATGAGTGAGATGAGTCCTGAACAGCTTAGAGACGCACTTCAAGACGCTGAGTTTAACGAAGAATTATACAAGGAGAGACTGGAACGAACACTAGAGCTTTTCAAACAACTTAAACTAAACTCAGAATTAGAAAAACTAGCCCAAACATATGATGATTTAGCTAGACAAGAAGAGGAATTAGAAAATCAACCCGAAAGTGAGTCACAAAAAGCAGAAGAACAGCGAAATTCAACTCTAGAACAAACAGAACAACTTCAAGAACAAATTGAAGAGCTCTCAAAGAATGTAACCGATAAAACTGAGAAGTCGATACAAGAGTATCAAGAAAAGTCGCGAGAAGAATTAGATCGAATTAAGGAAAAGCTCGAAGAGCTACTGAAAGAGATGCAGCAAATTTCAGATAGCAATGATTCAAAAGATGGCAGTGAAGGAGAACAAAGTGAGTCACAAGAGCAAGATGAGCAACAGCAACAGCAACAGCAACAGCAAAATTTAAAACAAGATTTTCAAAAGCTAGCTGAAATGACTCGTCAGCAAATGCAGCAAATGAGCCAGGAACAAATGAACGTGAATATTGCTGGACTGCAGTACATCCTTTATTCTTTGCTAAATTTATCAATTGAACAAGAAGACTTAGTTAGTTATGCTAATGCTACTGAAAATCAAAGTCAGGCTTATATTGAATATGCTAGGGACCAGAAAAATGTAGAAGATATTTTCATGGCTCTTTCTGATTCTCTATTTGAAATCTCTAAAGAGATTCCTCAGTTCTCAAACCAAATAAATGAGAAGAAACTCGAAGTTGAACAACGGTTAACAAGTTCATTATTACAGATGGCTGAACGGAACCAAAGCAGAGCTTCTATTGCTACACGACAAGCTTTAGGTGGTATAAACGAGATTTCATTTATGATTGCTAACCTTCTTGAGCAACTTCAAAACTCCTCGCAAGGAAGTGGTGGTTCTGGTGGCGGAATGAGCATGGAACAAATGATGGAGCAGATGCAGCAAATGGGTGAAAAGCAGCAACAGCTTAATCAACAGATGCAGGAAATGATTAATGATATGCAGGGCGAACGGCTAACTCAAGATCAAATGGGAAGACTGAATCAACTTTCAAAACAGCAAAATCAAATCCGCCAGCAATTGCAAGAGCTTCAACAAAATGGTGAACTTGAAGGTGGCGATGAATTAGGTAGTCAGATTGAGCGAATGATTGAAGAGATGGAAGATACCATTAACGATCTTAGAGGTGGTGCAATTGATCCAACGCTCATTGAACGGCAACAAAATATTCTATCCAGAATGTTAGAAGCAGAGCAAGCCCTTCAAGAACGTGATGAAGAAGAAAAGAGAGAAGGTACTACAGGAGTAAATTCAACTCGTCAAACTCCACCCGAACTAACTCTTGAAGAACTTGAAAAACAAATAAGAAATCGTCAAAACGATCCAAATTTCACTAAATACTCAACTGATTATCAGAGGTTAATTGAAAAGTATTTTGAGCTTTTAAAACAACTTCAAGAACGTGAAATTCAATAATCTGCTGTAAGATTTCTCTCAATAATCTTATGATAAGCTTCGAGTACACCCTTTGTAGATCGACCTACAGTAACTTCTGCTACATCCTTTGTAATCTGTGCTGCATTTGAAGGAGCAAATGGCATACCTACTATTTTAAGTCCTGGTATATCTCCACTAGAATCACCTATATAAGCTACTTCTTCAAGTTCATAGCCAAAATGCTTACAAAGCATCTTAATTCCTTCTCCTTTATTCGCTTTCTTTAAAATGATGTTGACAGATACTTCAGTTTTATGAACTTCAAATAAGTCATATTTTTTTGAAATATATTCAACACTCTTATCAAACATCTCATCAATCAAAGATGTGTCCTGATGAATTATCCCAATATCTGTAAACTTAGCAAACTCTGGTATTGCTGCTTTGTTGGGCTTGATCAAATATTCTTTAGACCAAGCTTTAATCTCTAAAACCTCTTTCTTCGCTTGATCAGTTAATGCAGAACTCCATGTTATCTTATTTGACTCTACATCATACATCCCTCCTCCACTTTCAAATACAAATGGAAGTCTAATACCTAATATCTGTGCTTGAGCTTCAGCATATGGCATTGGTCGCCCAGTACATATACTTAACGGAGGGATTGTTATATCATTCTTACTTGCCAAATTAAGAGCTCTAATTTGTGAATATGCATCCCAATCTGGAGTTATAAATGGATCGGTCATACATCCATCTAAATCAGTAATAAATAGTTTTATCATTATTCTTTTTTCTTATGTCCCGGAATCATTACCGAACAAGCAAAGCAGAGTAGCCCTAATGCCCCCATCCATTGATATTGATTTTTGAAATCGGCATACTCTTGACTTGAAAACTCACCTTTTTCTAGTTCATCAACTCTTGCTAGAAATGCATCAATTCCATCATTTCCTCTTTCAATTTCGTAGTAATTTCCTTTACCATCGGAAGCAATCTGCCGAAGTAAACTACGCTGTAAACTTGTTGTTACTACTTTGCCTTCCCTGTCTCTTTTATACCCAATTAACTGTCCGGATTGTTGCTCATATAAAGGTATCGTAGTTCCTTCTGTTGTACCAATTCCAAGTGTATAAACCGATATATTACTACTAATAAGTTCATTTAATGCTTCTTCATATGATTGTCCATGATCTTCTCCATCAGAAATAATAAGTAACACTTGAGCTGCCTCAGTTGCATTCTCTTCCAATGATTCAAAAGCTTCTTTTGCAGTTTCCATTGCTGCTTTGAAATCGGTTGCAGAACTTGGCATTTGATCAGTATCTACAATTTCAAGGAATAAGCGGAGTGCAGAATAATCTAATGTCATTGGACTTTGCAAATACGCTTCACCAGTAAATACAATAAGACCTACGCGATCTCCTTTTAATCGTTCAATCAGTCTATTGATTTCAAATTTTGCTTTTTCCAATCTACTAGGACGTACATCTTCAGCATTCATACTAGCTGATAAATCAAGTGCGATAAGCATATCAATGCCTCTTCGCTTCACTTCTCTTACTTCAGTTCCAACCTTTGGACCAGCTAAGGCTGTTAATACGAAGCATAATCCGAGGACAAATAAAATCGTTTTAATTGCACTCCCAGTCGACCAATATCCTTTTCGTAAAGAATTAAAAAGACTTTCTTCAAAATATTTCTTTTGTGCTTTTTGGATAGATTTATTTCTTACCCATATCAACATAATAAGTATTGGTAGAAGAAGTAAAAGCCAAAGATAAAGTGGGGATTCCCAGATCATACTAGGTTGTTGTTATTAATTCTCAATTCTCAATTCTCAATTCTCAATTCTCAATTCTCAATTCTCAATTCTCAATTCTCAATTCTCAATTCTCAATTCTCAATTCTCAATTCTCAATAAATATAGCCTTAAAAAGTTCTCTCCTCAACTACTCAATAATTACAACTTGTAAATCCATCAGGTTATTTCCCGTTGCACCTGTTTTAATTAACGTGCCCATTTCCTCATGAAAATTATAGGAGTCATTATTTTGCAGGTACTCTTCAGGATCTAGTTTCTTTTTTCTAGCTAATAAAGTTGTTTCAGAATTAATTAGTGCTCCTGCCGCATCAGTTTGGCCATCAATCCCATCTGTACCAATACTTAACATTGAAATATTATGCTGACCTTCAATAGAAATTGCAGAGATAAGTGCCATTTCCTGATTCCTTCCACCTTTACCATCTCCTTTAACTTCTACTGTACTTTCACCATAGAATATTAATGCAGCGGGTTTTTCAATAGGCTCCTTTTTACTTAAAACTGAAATAGCTTTAGTACAAATCATTTTTGAAATCTTTCTAACATCATCATTATACGCCGTCTCTGCTACCCAAGTATGGAAGCCCTCTTTCTTGAACATTTTCCCAATTTTACTTGCTAGAGCTGAAGCTTTAGAAATAACTTTTATGGTGTGATTTGGATGGTCATTAATACCGGGTTTTGGAGTATCTGTAATGTCTCCTGCCATTCCTTTTGCTACATGAATACGTATTGAATGTGGAACCTTATTCCAAAGTCCAAATCGCTTCAAAACTTGAAAAGCATCTCTAAAAGTGGAGGAATCACAAACTGTAGGTGCGCTGCCAATTGTTTCAATATCATCTTGAGGGACGTCAGAAGTAATAAGAGTAATTAAGTTTGTATGATGTAAAGTTTGAGCTAATTGTCCACCTTTTAACATACAAAGATGCTTACGAATTATATTCACCTCTTTAATTGTAGCTCCTGAGTTCAATAGTAGCTCATAAGTGAAAGCAAGTTCTTCAATTTCGATTCCTTTTGGTGGAATACAAAGTAAGGAAGAAGCTCCTCCAGATAAACAAAACACTACTGTTTCACCGTTGGGTATTTTCCTCGCCAATTCTAATAACTCATAAGAAGCCGATACTGAATCCTCATCTGGATAAGGATGAGAACCACTAAAAACTTGGACTTCTTTCAGGGATTGGTTTCTTTCGTTCGATATAATGATCCCATCCTTAACATTAGGACTAATATCTATAACTGATTTGGCAATTGATAGTGAAGCTTTTCCAGCACCAAGTATATATAAGCTTTGAACATTTCCAACGTCAATAGCTTCATGTAGTTCAATTGGCCTTTGAAGTAAATCTATAAGTTTTGATAAGATTGCTTTATGAGTATTTAATTCACTTTTCATTTAAATCTTTTGGCTTTTTTTGAACATATGTAAGTGCTACAAATCCTAGAGAAGAAACAGGAATTAAATATCTACTCAGTAAGTCTGGTATAATTAAAAAATTGGCCCATCCTTGTAATCCAATTAATACAAAAGTAAATGAAACAACCCCACCTACTACATGAATAGCTGAAAGAATGCCGAAGTCCTTTCTATTTGTCCCAATTAAGATTAAGCCAATTGTGCCAAATAGAAAGAAACTACCAAATGGCATTTTATATTGCCAACCATGTCCTTTTTCTGTACCTAATTTATAAAAAGTAAATGAAACGGAAGATTGTGATTCAAACTCTAGTTGATTATTAATCTGACCCAATTGAGCAGGTAATATAGTCCCTAGATGAATATTATGGACCACTTTTCTCACCTCTCTTACTCCTAAAAAGTAAATTAGCACAAAGCCTATTACTAGTAAACCTTTCTTAAGAAAATGGAGCATTAGAATAGGTTTTTGCAGCTGTAAAATCTCCATCACTAAATTTAACCCATGTCATCCACAACAGAAATATTACTATATAAAAAATAGTAGTAGTTGAGTAATCGTGGGTTATATCAAAAAATTCAATCCATTCTTCTTGAGTGATAACCAAAACAACTATCCGAAAAATATTCACAATATAAATAACACCTATCCCTAGTAATGAAAAACTAATTCTATTTTTCCAATCACCAGGGTAAGCTAGAATAAAACCAAGAAAAAGTCCGATTGCTGATATCCCTGTACAACCATCAACTAATTCAATTCCTCCATTCTCTCCAATACCTATAATTCTATTAACTGACCAAGTTTCATATCCAAATAATTGAATAATACCTGAACTAACACCAACAATATTCAAGGATACCCATTCATCCAGCCTACCATCTGGTAATAGCCAAATTTCATATAAAACATACCAAACAATGAAAATTGCTAGGGCTTTTAAAACGAATTGTATAACAGGAGATTTAAGCATAGCCTAATTTAATACTTTTGATATAGTATCTACTACTGTTTTGATTTGGTTTTCTTCAAGTTCAGGGTAAATTGGTAATGACAAAGCTTGGTTACTTGCACACATTGCCAAAGAGCAGTCTTCTGCTTTATATCCTAATTCCATAAAACATTCCTGAACATGTAAAGGCACTGGATAATATACCGATGAGCCAATCCCATTATTACTCAATTCATTTTGTAAATAATCTCTATCTTTTACTCTAATGGTATACTGATGGTAAATATGTCTTCCCCCATCTTCTAGTGAACCAGTCGTTTCTTTTGGAAGAAGAATTTTAGTATTTGAAAATTTACATTCTGTATTACTCATATGAGTACAATCTCCGAAACAAACAGGAGCAAATTCTTGAACTAATCCAGCATCATGAAATAAGCTATTATAGGTTTTTGCTATGTCTCTTCTTTTCTCAGACCAATCATCCAGATATTTAAGTTTAACAGAAAGTATTGCTGCTTGAATAGCATCTAATCTACTATTTATGCCTACATATTTATGATGATATTTAGGACGAGCACCATGTAATCTTAGAATATCAACTTTTTCAGCCAATTCAGGATCTTTAACAGTAATTAATCCAGCATCACCATATGCACCTAAGTTTTTACTTGGAAAAAAACTAAAACATCCAAAATCGCCTAAATTACCAACCATTGAATTCTTGTATTCTGTTCCAATAGATTGTGCCGCATCCTCAATTACTTTTAGATCAAATTCATGCGCCAATTCAAGAATTGGTTTCATATCAGCTGACTGACCATAAAGATGAACTGGAATAATTGCTTTAATCTTTTTTGAATCAATTTTTAGACGTTTAGATAGTTGATCTTTCCCCTCTAAAAACTCTCTAATTTTATTTGGATCGATATTAAAACTATGTGGTTCTATATCAATAAAAATAGGTATCGCACCTAATCTTGATATTGCACCAGCAGTCGCAAAAAATGTAAATGGAGAAGTGATTACATAGTCACCTGATTTAATATCAATCGCCATGAGTGCAAGAAGAAGCGCATCTGATCCTGATGCGCATCCAAAAGCGAATTCCGTCTTACAATATGAAGCAACTTCTTGTTCGAATTGTTTGACAAAGTCACCCATTATAAAACTTTGGGCATCAAGCACCTGATCAATAGCTGTTTTAATCTCACCTTTTATTGATGAGTATTGTGCATTTAAATCTAAAAGAGGAATAGATGTTTCCAAATTAGGCTTTTGGTCTTGTTTTTTAGAATGATATCTGATTCAAAAGATAGAAAAACAATGAATCACTTTCCCTCATTAGTTTAGATAACACTACCTATATCTTAACCTCCACCATTTATATCATCCTAATCTACCTACCATACGACATCCAGAATTCTTTATATGACTTCAACCAGATACTACTTAACCCGACGTCATCCTCAACTCCCCAACACGACATCCTGAACTTGTTTCATGATCTGTTTCGACATTTATATTCCTAAACTTAATCTTGTTGTCATTTTGAACGACCAAAATGACGAAAAGTCGCCAAAAGAAATGAAGATGTTCCCCTTTCTGCTCCTTGATATCCTTTCTATAACTGGATACCAACTACCTCCAAGTTAATACCTACCGCATTTCTTTTGGTTTGATAATTTTGGAAGTAATTGAATCTATTACGATATGGGTATATAAAACAGTAAAAAGAAGTCACTCATATCTCTTCCCTTGACTTCACCTAAAACTTCCTAGCCCAACGTTACACTGAACTCCACACTCGACGTCATCCTGAACTTGTTTCAGGATCTGTTTCGATATTGTATGTTATTCTAGCTCTCTACTCCTTTTGGCTGTCACCCTTAGAGCTTAGTGATTGATATAAAACTCCCACTTTTTACGCGAAGGGTATCAATCCACGATCTAAATCCATAATCACATCCCACATTTGAGACCTTTCGCTAACTGCACGTCCCCTAAATTAATCTACAGGAGCTCAAGGTGACAATAGAGTAGTTTATTTAGCACCTGAAATTTATTACCACATCGAACCCATCATGATCCATTCCGTAAGATCCCGAAATGAATTCGGGATGACCTAGTTTTTTTTATGAATACATGTATCTTAAGGTATATAAAATCTCACTTCAATCTAATCCTGCACTATCATCCTGTCCCTCCTTCCGTGTCACACCCCGACGTCATCCTGAACTTGTTTCAGGATCTTTGTAAGGAGTTCATACTCCTTTGGTCTTACTAACATGAGCAAAGGTTACGTTTATTTTCTTACGAATTTTCAAAGAACAACTCTATATATCGGAGTTACAAATGATCTTTCAAAAAGAGTATGGAATCATAAAGAAGGTATTGGTTCTAAATTCACTTCTAAATATACACTTACAGTATTAGTCTATGCAGAGGAATATGATTCCATAAGTGATGCTATATCTAGAGAGAAACAATTAAAGAATTGGCATAGTAAGTGGAAATGGAATCTTGTTAAGCAACAAAATCCTGCATTGAAGGATTGGTATGAAACCTTAAGAGGTTAATGTCCATGTCAACATCTCGAGCCATTCCGTAAGATCCCGAAATAAATTCGGGATGACCCTGTTCGTCATTGTGAATCTCCTGGCTTCATCCTGAACTCCACACTCGACGTCATCCTGAACTCGTTTCAGGATCTGTTTCGATTTCAAAACCTGTTGCTAACTCCCAATTCTCCCATGGCTGTCACCCTTAGAGCTTAGTGATTAATATAAGGGTTGAATACCCATGTCAACACTTATAGCCATTCCGTAAGATCCCGAAATGAATTCGGATGACCTTTTTTTTATGAATACATGTATCTTAGGGTATATAAAATCTCACTTCAATCTAATCCTGCACTATCATCCTGTCCCTCCTTCCGTGTCACACCCCGACGTCATCCTTAACTTGTTTCAGGATCTGTTTCGATATCAAAACCTGTTACTAACTCCCAATTCTCTTTTTGGCTGTCACCCTGAGAGCTTAGTGATTTAAAAAAATATCTTAGTCCCAACGCGAAGGGTATCAATCCATGGTCTAACACCATAGGTTATCTTGAACTCTTTTCAGAGACTGTTTCGACATTTATATTCCTAAACTTAATCTTGTTGTCATTTTGAACGACCAAAATGACGAAAAGTCGCCAAAAGAAATGAAGATGTTCCCCTTTCTGCTCCTTGATATCCTTTCTATAACTGGATACCAACTACCTCCAAGTTAATACCTACCGCATTTCTTTTGGTTTGATAAATATGGAAGTATTTGATTCTATTCAGATATCGATATTGTAAATAATAGAAATACATTACACAGAGCAACCCAACACGGCTTCACCCACAGCACCCCACCCCGACGACATCCTGAACTTGTTTCAGGATCTGTTTCGATATCGAGTGAACTTAATATATGTCCATAGTCATCCTTAACTATGGACTGAATTTATTTAAGAACCCTTATCAGCTAATTAGCCAAAAAAACTCTATCATTCTTTAACGTATACTTCTCTTTAGTCTCAGGACAAAAAGCTATACCAGACTCATCAAACATAAGTCTTTGACCAACTTTCGAAACCCATCCAATCTGCTTACCTGGGTTTCCAACTACCAAAGCAAAATCTTTTACTGGTTTTGTTATCACAGTTCCAGCACCTATGAATGCATATTCACCAATTTCATTACCACATACGATAGTAGCATTTGCTCCCATTGAAGCTCCTTTTCGCACTAGGGTTAGTTGATACTCATCTTTTCTCTGAACATGACTTCTAGGATTTATCACATTCGTAAAAACCATACTAGGGCCGCAAAAAACATCATCCTCTAATTTAACATCGTCATAGATAGACACATTATTCTGAACCCGAACATTATTTCCCAGAACTGCCTTCCCAACGAATACATTTTGTCCTAGAACACAGTTTTCACCTATAACTGCATTTCCCATAACATGTACCCAATGCCAAATTTTGGTTGCATCACCTATTTGGGCACCTTCTTCTATTATTGCGGTTTCGTGGATAAATATTTTCATAACAAAAGACAGATGATAGAGGACATTTGACCGTTATTTATTTAATGCTTTTCTGAATGCCTGTAATTTAATAAACAATAAGTCTACTGTTTGGTCAATTTCACTTAATTTTATGGGATTATCAATTTAATTTCTGTGTTCAATAATTCTTAAACAAGCTATTACTTCAACCAAAGATCTAATACTATACGTCAGGAACCTGGACTGTTCAGCATTTGATACCGACGTAGAACCTTCAGCGATATTTAAACTTATTGAAGTACTTGCTCTTCGTATTTGAGACGCAAGATTAAACTTTTCGAAATCAGGTAATTGTCAAATCATATATGTGATCCTGTAAATCAATCGACAACTTCCATACATCCAGATTTTCAAATTTATACTTCATAGTCCTATATTTATTATATAAGACCATCAACAAACTAAATCCTTACAATCTTTTTCTTCTATCCCGAGTCTTCCAGCTATTGTCTAAAAGAATTTCCCAGCTCGATAAATTCTCTCAATAATACTTACGACTTTCATTCCATCAAAAGAAGAGGCGGTGGGTTTGGTATTACCAGAAAAGGTTTCAACTATATTCTCGAAAACATAATGATGATTTGCAGCACTACCTTTATAAGGCCCATAGTCATTCGGTGGATTCGTTTCAGCTAAAACTGGCATTTTGTAATCTTCAATATGACAGTATTCAATTTCATTCATATACTGCCCTCCAATTTTGAGACTTCCCTTTGTTCCTACTACCGTTATGCTACTTTCCATATTAGTATCCCAACATGAAGTCGAATAATTGATAGACCCTATTCCTCCATTTTCAAACTCAAATTGAGCAAAACCTGAATCATCAAAATCTTTTAGTTCAGGATGAGTAAAGTTTTTAACGATTGCTTTAGGATTCTTTATATCCCCAAAAACCCAGAACATGATATCTATGAAATGACTAAACTGAGTAAATAAAGCGCCACCATCTAAGTCTTTCGTTCCTTTCCAATCACTTGATGCATAATAACGGTCATCTCGGTTCCAATAACAGTTTACTTGAACCATTAGAGTGTCTCCGATTATTTTCTTGCTTACAATCTCTTTCAGCCATTCAGATGGTGGACTATATCGATTTTGTTTAACTACAAAAACTTGATTACCACTGTTTTTCTCAGCTTCTATGATGGCTTCACATTCATCAACAGAATGAGCCATCGGCTTTTCTATTAATACATGATAGCCATGATTTAAAAGTAATACAGCATATTTCGCATGAAAGCCATTTGGAGTAGCAATAGTTACCAACTCTGATTGATTCATATCCTTTTTAAGAAAATCTTCAATCGAAGCATAAGAATTTGCATCAAGGTCTAATTCATTGATCTTAGTAAATTGTTCTTGATTCGTGTCTGTAACTGAAATGAGTTCGGTTGATTCAAACTCATTAATGATCTTAGCATGACGCTGACCAATTCGTCCAAATCCGATTACTGAGAATTTTAATTTTTCCATCTAATGTGATATTCATTATTTGCTATAAGATAAGGAAAAGGATATAGTTTTTAGCGTTTAGTTGGTGACTGGTAAATAACTTAACACTAAAAACTAATCACTCAACACTGCGCAGCTATGCTGCGCTTAGTCTTTACCAAATAAATCTCTTGTGTACACTTTTTCATTGACATCCTGAATTTCATCAACTAATCTATTTGCTACAATTACGTCAGATATCTTTTTAAACTCATTCAAATCAGAAATCACTTTTGAATGATAAAACTCTTCTTCTTTTAGATATGGCTCGTATACCACAACTTCTATTCCTTTTGCTTTGATTCGCTTCATGATACCCTGAATCGCACTTGCTCGAAAATTATCCGAACCAGCTTTCATTACCAATCTATAAATACCTACCGTTTTAGGATTTTTTTTCAGTATCTGGTTAGCAATAAAGTCTTTTCTAGTAGAGTTAGCTTCTACAATAGCACGTATTAAATTATTAGGTACATTCTGAAAATTTGCTAATAGTTGTTTTGTGTCCTTTGGTAAGCAATACCCTCCATAGCCAAAGGATGGGTTGTTATAATGATCTCCAATCCTAGGATCTAATCCGACTCCTTCAATTACTTGAACTGCACTCAGACCATGAGACTCACAGTATGAGTCCAGTTCATTGAAATAAGCAACTCTCATAGCTAAATATGTATTCGCAAATAACTTAATTCCTTCTGCTTCTGTAGGATTAGTAAATAAAACGGGTATTTCATTATTATCTTTTAATGCCCCTTCAAGAAGAAGATTTGCAAAAACTTTAGCCCTTTCAGACTGTTCACCAACAACAATTCTTGAAGGATATAAATTATCATAAAGTGCTTGTCCTTCTCTCAAGAATTCGGGTGAAAAAATGATATTCTGTGTATTAAATTTTTCTTTCGCACTATTTACATATCCTACGGGAATGGTAGATTTTATGATCATCACCGCTTCAGGATTAATATTTAGAACATCTTTAATAACAGCTTCTACAGAGCGTGTATCAAACTTATTCGTTTCTGAATCATAATTAGTAGGAGTTGCAATTATTACAAACTCTGAATCTTTATAGGCACTCGTTTTATCTGTTGTAGCCTTAAGACTAAGTTTTTTATCTGATAGGAATCTTTCAATTTCAGGATCACTAATTGGTGATTTTCTCTGATTAATTAAGTCAACCTTTTCTTGAATAATATCTATAGCAACAACATCATTATTTTGAGCTAGTAAAACGGCTAATGAAAGACCAACATACCCAGTGCCTGCAACTGTTATTTTCATCTTAAACTATATTAATTAGGCTTTAAAGACATTTTTATGTTTAACTTCTTTTTTATAAACGTTTCTAGAGTCAACAATGCAAGTACTCCATGATGCTAATTCCTCATAATTAACTTCATTATGATCAGTAACAATAATTACTGCATCAAAATTTTCAATATCTTCTTTATTCCAATCAATGGATGTAAGACCGAACCAATTCATATGCTCTCTAGATTTAGGAATTGTAGGTATCCATGAATCATAGTAGGAAACTTTAGCACCTAACTTTTGAAGTTTATCCATTATTTCAAACGAAGGTGATTCTCTCATATCATCAACATCTGGTTTATACGCAATTCCAAGAATCAATATTCTACTCCCTTTTATTGCCTTTCCAAAGGTATTTAGTGCAAGTAAAGTTTTATTTACTACAAATTGCGGCATAGCTGAATTTACTTCACCTGCTAATTCAATAAAACGAGTGCTCAATCCAAATTCACGGGCTTTCCAACTTAAATAAAATGGATCTATTGGAATACAATGACCACCAAGACCGGGACCCGGAGTAAATTTCATGAAACCAAATGGTTTTGTAGCTGCAGCATCGATCACCTCATGAATATCAATATCCATAGCATCCATTACTAATTTCATTTCGTTCACTAAAGCGATATTAACCGATCTGAATATATTCTCTAATAGCTTTGCTGACTCAGCAACTTTTGCTGAAGAAACAGGCACTACTTTATCTATTACAGAAGAATAAAGCATTATTGATAGTTCTCTAGATTTTTCGTCCGATGCACCTACTACTTTTGGGATAGTTTGTGTTTGAAAATCTAAATTCCCCGGATCTTCTCTTTCTGGGCTATAGGCAAGATAAAAATCTTCCCCGACTGTTAATCCAGAATTCTTTTCAAGAATGTCTTTCATTAAGTGATCAGTTGTACCAGGCCAAGTTGTAGATTCCAATACCACCAATTGATCTTTCCTTAAAAATTTGGATATTGTTTGAGTTGTTTCTTCAACATAGGTCATGTCTGGTTCACGGTGATGATCTAATGGAGTTGGAACACAAATAATAATTGCATCCATTTCAACAAGTTTCGAAAAATCAGTAGTTACACTACACCGATCTGATTCTGAAAGTGCGATCATTTGAACACTAGAAAAGTGTTTAATATAGCTCTGACCAGAGTTTATAAGATCAATTTTAGTCTCATCTACATCGAAACCAGTTACTGAAAAAGCATGCTTATGAAATGTCCACAATAAGGGAAGTCCTACATACCCTAATCCTATTATCCCAACTTTGAATTCTTTGTCTTTGACCTTATTTAAAAGCTTCTCCATCTACTAATTTCCTGATATAAAAATGGCGTGAAATTTAATAAATCTCACGCCAAGAAAATGTTTTGATTTTCTATTTAATGGGCATTCGTTTTTAAATGTATCATTTGAAAAACGGTTCCGAAAATAATCTTAATATCTAACCAAAGAGATTGTTTCTCTACATATATCAAGTCCCAATTTAAACGAGCTCTCATATGATCTTCATCAAAAGTCCCACCACGTAAACCTTTTACCTGCGCTAAACCTGAAATACCTGGACGAACAGCATATCTATAGTAAAAATCATCAAATTTTTGATTCCAATAGCTACATTCATCTTCCATATAAGGACGTGGGCCGACTAAACTCATATCCCCTTTTAATACATTCCACAATTGTGGTAACTCATCTATGTTTGACTTTCGCAGAAAATTTCCAAAAGCAAAGACACGAACATCTTTCTTTTGCGTTAACGCTGGTTTTTCATGTAATGGAGAATCATAAAAAACATGCATTGATCTTATTTTAAAACAAGTGAAGGAGCGTCCATTTATTCCAGTCCTTTTCTGTTTAAAGAAAATAGGGCCTTGAGAGGATAATTTGATTCCTAAGAAAATAAATGGTGTTATTATAATAAGTGGTATAAGGCCAAGTATTGATAAACTTATATCTAAAACTCTTTTACCAAGATATTCTTTTTGTTTGAGCTCAAAGAATTTTTTAGGAAGTATATGATGATCAAGAGTAATTATTTTTTGAGTTCTCTTAGCCTCCCGTAAAATTGTATCCCTAACAGTCATAAAAAACTTAATTATTAAGAATTTTAATATACCAATATTGGAGAATAATAAAAATTAAGGTTGATTAATTAAAAATGTGCCTTTTCATATACATTTAAAGTCTTAATAGCCGTTTTATTCCAATTATATTTTTTTGATTGTTTATAACCTTCTTCAACCATGTATTCTCTAAATTTTTCATTTAATGCAATTTCTCCCATTGCTTCTGCAATTTCAGATTCTGACTCAGGATTAACATAAAGAGCAGCATTACCAGCCACTTCAGGCATTGAAGTTCTATTTGAGGTAATAACTGGAACACCTAAGGACATAGCCTCTAAAATAGGAAGTCCGAATCCCTCGTAAAAGGATGGGTAAATTAAAGCTAATGCCCCTAAATAATAATCTTTTAATGCTTTTTTAGAGATATATCCTATAAATAATACTCCTTTTTTTTCGAGCTGAAATCTTTCATTATCTGTAAAATTTAACTCTTTATAATCTCCAATTATATATAATTTAATAGAATAATCCTTTCTATTCTTCATATATGATTTAATAACTCTATCAGTATTTTTGTATAGAAGATTAGATCCAAAATGTAAATAATATGTCTTAATATTCTCATTTATCGCTGACTTCAATTTCTTTTTAAAGAATGAGCTTCCTAAACTTGTCACCTTTATTTTATCTTTACTTATTTTTAGAAAATTAGCTATCTCATTTTTAGAAAATTTTGAGACAGTTATAATTGATTTTGAAGCTCTTATACATGTAATGTATGCGATTTTCCTATAAAGTCTGTGGAAATAATTATATCTCATTCCATGGTATTCTGCCATATCATGAATGGTTACCACGGTTTTTATATTATAAATATTAAAAAAGGGTATTGGATTTGGAAGGTGTAGTAAATCAATATTCTCTTTTATTTTAAATGGCATAAGAAATGTTTGCCAAAAAAAATATAACGGCCTTCTTATAATTTTTGGAGAATCTGGAATATTGATAATAACTTTTCTGAAGTTACTATTTTTAAATTTTAACCGTTTATCGAATTCTTTATTTACCAAAATAATATATCTATTTTGGATATCACATTTCTCTAATGCTTTAAGTAAATACACTATATAGTTGAATAGACCGTCTTCTTGAGCTCTACTTACAAGTGTAGAAAAAACGATGGTCATTGATTTATATTTTTTTTAAATATTCAATGAAGCCATCCAAAATTGATTCCTTACTTAATGCCTTCACAGCGAAATTTCTAGCGTTAATTGAAATATCATTATACATCATCTCATTTTGAGTAAGATGTATAATTTTTTTAACTAGATCATTTGGATTATCATTGCATGTCAAAGCAACATTATTTTCACTAATTACATCAAATAGTCCAGTTTTAGGAAGTGCAGTTACAATTGATGGAATCCCCGCAGCAAGTATATTAGTTAACTTACTAGGCATAAAGGAATCTGAGCCTTCAGCTTTCTGCAAAACAAGTTGTATAAAACTAGAATTTAGCATTTTATTTAAATCTTCAACCTCTACTAAACCTGATAAAGTGTAATATTCTTTATTAACTTTGCTTAATAATTCTTGTAAACTCTTTTTAAAAGCACCCTCACCTAAGATTACAAAATGAATGATATTATCATTCTTACAAACCTGTGTAATTACAGAAGGTAATATCTCTAAACCTTGTTTATTACCAATATTACCAGAATATACAATCAGTTTTTTTGATTTATCAATATTCAGTTTCGAATGTAACCAAGTTGTTTTAGAAGGGTAAATTTTAGAAATATCAGACCAATTAGGAAATAGGAGTATCTCTTTATCAACGTTCTTCGACTTTATTTTTAACTCCATACCTCTACTTATCGTACTAATAACATCCATCTTATTTAGTATTGATCTTTCAAAATTTAGTAACAAAGTTTCTAAAAATTTTGGGAGCATCTTTAATTCAATGGCTGCATCTATTTCTAGATCTTGAATATGATATACTTGTTTAGATTTTTTAAATAACGTTCGAACAAATAATGGGAGAAAGAATGGTGGTGCTATATAGATTAGAACTTCAGGTGAATACCCAAAAATTCTTTTTTTTAATAAATAAATTAAACTATAAAAAAAGAATGTTAGTTCTTTTACAATTCTTCCTATAGATGTTATGTCACTTTTAGGTAAATAAGACCAAAATCTTTTAATAGTCACATTCCCTTTATTTTCAGTATGTGAAAACTTACCCCTATACTCTTTATGTACTTCCCACTCTGGATAATAAGGCATAGTAGTTACCAATTCAACAGCATGACCTTTTTCACCAAAATATTCAATCATCTCCGAATTATATTTTCCAATTCCGGTTTTTTCTGGAGGTGAAGAAATAGAATAGATTAAAATTTTCATTTTCTAATATCTGTTTTTTCAGTTTCTGTAATAATAGTAATGAATAATTTCTTCAAGTTAATACCTATCCTTTATTGGTCTACATGGATTACCTGTACAAATCATATAAGATGGTTGTGTTTTATATACAACACTACCAGCAGTTATTACAGCTCCTTTTTCAATAATAACATTTGGTGCTATAAAAGCCTGGGCACCTATCCAAGCTCCATCTTTTATAGTAATAGGCCCATTCTTATATTTAAAAGTTGGATCCTTATAATCATGGTTACCACCACACAAGAATGCACGTTGTGACACACAAACATTATCCCCGATTGATATTAATTCGAAGTTTAATAGAAAAGCCTCCTCTCCTATCCATGTATAATTACCAACTATTAATTTCCAAGGAAAATGGATATTTACTCGAGGTTTAATAATAACACCTATTCCAATTTTTGCACCAAATGCAGATAGAATTATCTTTTTTAATACATTTGGCCAAGGGAAAGTAGAAAGAAAAAACACAATCTTAAATAGATACCAGCATATCTCGATTAACTTAGATCTGTCTCTATCTAATCCTTCATTAGCATTAAAACTACTTAAATCAACTCTAGTCATCGATTACCATCTCATTAATTTTTTGCCATTGTTCTTCCCATGTCAACCTAATCGAAAATTCTGATTCCTTTCTTTCCAACGCTTTGAGTTTATGCACATCTAAATTTGATACTAAATAATCGATAGCTTTAGCAACATCTTCAGGCTCAAAACTATCAAAATAAACCCCAGCTTCTCCATATATTTCTACTGCATAAGGTAAATTTGGTAACACTGCAGGTTTGGATAAACTCAATGCTTCTAATAATGGTAACCCTAACGTTTCTTTTTCACTAGTAAATAATAAAGCATCACAACTATTAAATTGATTAACTACTTCATCAAAATTAATCTTACCTAAGAAGTTAATCCTTTTTGATTTAAATCCTTTGTTATCATCTATGGTTATACTCAGTCTTGAATTAAATTGAGATAAAAGAATCCCATTGATTGCTAAATCGGCTCTTTTATGAGGGAATAAAGAAGTTGGATAGAAAAAATTTAACTTTGATTTTTCACTTGGTCTTCTTTCTTCGTGTTTTGGAATTTCATGTTGTGGTTTAAATACTAATATCTTGGATTCAGTTTTAATGCCAGTAGAGTTCATAAAGGATTTTAAAGTTGACTTCATATGATCTGTCTGAACAATAATTGCATGAGCTTTTTTCAAGGTATACAAAAATGCAAATCTCTTATACTTAGCAGCTAACCCTTTTGAAGCCTCATAATAGGTCTCTGAAACTAACATGGGACTATGTATATAAACTATTTCTTTATTAAAAAACGGAAGTCCATAATTTGATAGATTAAAAACAAAGTCTGAATTAGTAAAACAAGCATACAATGTTATATATAAATCATATAAAGGCCGTAAGACTTGCCCAAATAGTTTATGGTTTAGTTTCGTAATTCTAACAGAACTTGAAACCGTTACCATACTTTTTGAAAATGGCATAAACACCTTCAGATCAGAGCTGAATTGATATGATTCCAGAAATTTAATTAAAACTAATTTAGCACCCGATTGATTACATCCCATTCCATTAACAATAATTTTCATAATTCAATCTAGATCATTTATAAAATCAGTCATTCTTTCCACATGTTTATCCCATGTTTTTATTGAAAGTAATTTTCGGGATTTATGTGCTACAGTTTTATACTCTTTTTCATTTTTAGAAGAAAATTCTAACATTAGTGATCTCCACCCATTTTCATTATTACTTGATGGGTAGAATAAAACGTTATCATATTCTTTAGAAATACCTTCTGACCTACTTGCTAAAATTGGTTTTTGATATCTCAGATAATTCATAATTTTTGATGGGAATACCATTCTATTATCTGAGACTGATAAATCTAATGGAGATAAAAAAACATCAGCTTTTCTAAATGCTTCTTCAAGTTTTTCTTCACTTACAAAACCGTGTATAAACACTCTTGAATCTGTTTCAGCTAGCTCAATTAAATCAGTAGATAATCCATTACCATAAAATTCAAACCTTAAGTCATTTAAAGATTTTGGTATTAGTTTGATAGCGTTAACTATATTCTGAATTCCTCCATATTTTTCCATTTTACCAGCATATAGAAATACAGTTTCCGAATCTTCATTTTCATTGTGCGAGTCTTGAATGATATTTCCATCCCATCCTGCATCAATATGAATTTTATTCTCAACCGGTGCATTTTCAAAAGCCCAAGCTGATAGAAATACACACCCATCAAAAACTTTGGAATCTCTTTTAAAATTTATCCAATCATCTGGTTCAGGATCACTATAGTCTAATACTAATAGAATCAATTTAATACGAGGAAAAAGAGTTTTAATCTTTTCTGCTAGTCTAATATTAAAAGGATAGGCATTATAAAATAGCATCACATCAGGAATAAATATTTCCTCAATAAGAATTTTAAAAGCTTTAAATTTTTCTCTAAAAAGTGATGAATTTCGTATTCCTTTTATATTTAAATACTTTACATATTTTGTATTAAAATCACTCGAAAAGTCTTCCTTAGAACCTGGTAAAAGTCTTCCTTTTGGAAAAGTTGAATTCCAGACATGGCTTAAGTTCTGTACTATGTAACCATTCTGAATTAGATTCTTTATTAGACCAGATGACCATTGTGTAGCTGCTGCAGAAACTCCTTTATTATTAGCTAATCCGAATTCAGATAGAATAGAGCCTACAAAAATTGTTTTAAATTTATCCATATTCGATTTGAATATTTTAAATTGATGATCTATTTATTCTAATTTTATTTAATCAATAAATGATAAACATTCTATTTTTTTGATTTATATATCTCAAAATCATATCAGCGTTACTATATGTGAAGTAAATTTCCATTTCGATCACATTAAATATTTATTTCAGTATCTGCGAATTATCCGCCTTTAAAGATGATCTATAATTGGTTGCTCCATAAAAAGTCAGTAGTGGGAAAATGAGAATAGCTGTAAAGTTTTGTGTAAAAAAAATCAAAATTAGCGCTGTCGAAACTAAAAACTTTCCCTTCTTATCGAATTTCTTAATATATCCTGGATAGAATACAGGAATGAATATCAATATAGAAAATAAACCCAAGTTTCTTAATAAAAGTAAAATTCCATTAGAGCCTGTACCATAGCCATATCTAGCTTTATATTCCTCAACAATTTCTGTATTACCTAATCCAGACCCTATTATTGGATACTCAGAGAACATTCTTAGCTCAAGAGTTAAATCTTTATATCGAGAATTTGTAGAAGCGTTATCAAGGCTTAATTTTGAATCAATAACATTTTGATAATAAGAAGAAAATGCAAAAACTGGCCCCATCAATGAAATAAAAAGTAGAGCTACTTTATAGTTTACACTATTTTGAAAATAGACTAAACTCAATAATGAAAAAATAACTATCCCAGCTGTTGAGAATGTTGTTAAAATTACAATTAAAAATATAAAGTAATCTCTTTTTGATACTTTGTTAAAAACTAATCCTAAAAGAAATGCTAGATTTATGATAACTTGAAATGCTCCTGGCTCCCACCACAAACCATTGTTTCTAAGTATTCCATAAAAAGTTCCTTGAGATTCTAGTATGCCAAAGAATACAAAATTTGTATATGGGTTATTGATAATTGATACAAAGTCTGGTAAAAAGGAAGGTATACCTGCATATATGATTAAATATCTAAATAGTGATGCAATCATCAGAAATTTAGTAAACTTATAAAATATTGCAGTGAAACGAGATAAAGGAATTACACTTGTAAATAAAAGGGAAATGGTCAATAAAGTGGTAAAAACAAGAGTTGTACTCAATGCTTTATCTGGGTGAATAAATATTACTAGTAATATCAATAAATACAGTAGAATTTTTTTTCTTGAAATACTTAACCTGTTATTTAATGCCCGATATAAACCTAATAAACAGACTAAACCAAGCATAAATATCAATAAGACATTTTGTCCAAAAGTTTCATAATACAAGCTCTTAGAAACTAATATCCCAAAGACTATAAGGATGTTCTCAAAATTAAATGCTTTGATGAAATTATTGATTTTAATTTTCATAAATAAAAATCATAAGTGTAATATATTTTCATAAAGTTTTATGTATTTATTTACAACGATTTCTTCGCTAAATTCTGAGATAACCTTATTTCTAGCATTAAAACGGATTTCATTTACGTCTGAGTTATTCAAGATAAAGTCAATTCCTTTTGCTAAATCTATTTCATCATAAGCTTTTGCTAAATAGCCATTTCTTTTATGTTCTATCATATCACTATTTCCACCAATATCAAATGCTACAACAGGAGTTCCACAGGACAAACTTTCCATAATTACATTGGATAAATTTTCTTGCAAACTTGGAACAATCATTAAATCAGCAGCGTTATACAAGGTCATTAAACTAACATCATCACTCAAATTCCCCATATAGTGAGTCTGAAATCCGAAATCTACATAATCTTTTGGGACACTACTCCCAAACACAACCAGCTCATATTTTCTATTCTTAATTTTACTTAAAGCACCTAATAATTTTGAATACCCCTTGTTAATATCACTTGTGGCCGACATAGCACCAAAAAGGATTAATTTTTTTTCTTTAGGCAATTCCCAAAGTTCTCTAGATTTCTCTCTATCGAAAGGTTTGAACTTATGAGTGTCAATCAAATTTGGAATGTTAACATGTGTTTTGCTTTTTAACAAACTACTTTGTTCAGACATATCTTTAATCCATCGGCTAAGCCCAACAATAGTAATATTATTTATTTGAGAAAATACTTTTTCTTTTCGTTTAAATATTATTCTACTCAAATCATATTTATTAGGACTACCCAAATTTGGACACTCTCCACAAGAATTCTTAAATTTTTCACAATCCCATTTTACATGACATCCTCCAGTAAATGCCCAATTATCATGAAGACTCCAAACAATAGGAGCCTTAATCTTCCTTAAATCTTCAATTCGAAACATTCCTTCATTTATCCAATGAAGATGTACAATATCTGGGTTTATTTTATTGATCTTTTTTTCAATTTGTGAAAAAGGGACCCAGGCAGGACTAAAATGAGTCCCATTTCTTTCCTTATAAAATTTTAAAATGATAGAATCAAAAAAAGCTCGAAACTTTACAAAAACTTTTTGCATTTTTGTAGTTGGAGCAATAATTGAATGATCATCACTGGTTTTAGTTTGAACAAGCATTTCACTTTCAATACCATTATTAAGTAGAGCCTTATGCAATCGATATGCAGCTCTTGCTGCTCCACCTTGTATATCATGAGTATTAACTATTAATATTTTCATTCAGTTTAGATTATTTAAGTCCTGATTAAATATTAATTTTCATTTTCTGAACACCACATGATAGACTTATGTAAAAAATCAGAAAATACTTCTGCTTTTTGTATTGAGTCCATTTCTGAAATAAAAAAACTAGAGCCCAATAAAAAATCAATGCTACAACTATTTATTTTTGTAATGAAAGATATAGTATCATTATTATCTACAGTTGTATTCACAAGTTTTGATAGCTTTTCACCCAAATCAAAAAGATCACTACAATAACTCACAGCCGGATGTTCTTTATAAATATTTGATGCAAATGACAACACGGGTTTATTGTAAATCAGTGCCTCGATTCCAGTTGTAGCATTGTATGTTAGTATTGCTTTCGAATTTTTAATTATTTCATGTATTGATATTCTTTCAGATATAAGCTTTACTCCTGGAAATTTTTTTAATGTTGATAGATATTTAAAAGTATATCTATCTGGCCAATGAGGGTGAGCTCTAACGTACAATGTGTGGTTATGAGGAAGTACTCTACTAAGCATCTCTACAAGTATAGTTTGATTTGTATAGGGTTGTGCCCTCAGTACCATTGTAGATTCTTGATTTAAGTGAAATCCAATAAATAAATAAGGCACATTTGGATTATACGTATCATATAAAATTGGTTTAAAAACCCTTCTTTCAATTAAATAATATAATGATAATAACGAGCCCTTAATTATTTTAAATGGCCAAATGAGAAAATATAAAAAGTCTTTTTTCTTAATTCTATCATTAATTCTACTTGATAAAGTTTTAGAAACAATATTTCTTTTTGGTCTTGAATAAGGAACCCGTTGATTTTTTATAAAATCCTTACAAAATACCTCAGCTTCATCATTAGTGTAATTATTAATTGGAGCTTCAACTAGTTGATCCTTTCCAAATTTAAATGACCTAAGAAGAACCGTTTTTCCTAAAGCGCTGCCCTCACTAGATTTTAAGACGATTTTATTAAGTTTATACCCAATAACTCTACCGAATTCCATTTCTGCTTCTGGAGAAACATCACTAAAAATAACATCTATGTTATTGGCTAAAATTACTTTTTCTAAAAAAAGAAACCTAGTAACTAAAAAACTTAAATCACTAAAATCCTTTTCAGGAACTGTAATTTTTCTATGGTTTTGACCTTTAAATGTTTGGACAATATCAGCAAAATAAGCCTGTTTGAATGTGAACTCGTATTTTTTTTCAATTCTAGAAGCTTCGCTTTCTATTTCTTTTGAAGATAATTGATGATAGTCATCTTTATAAACGAATTTATTATTTAGATGTTTGTTATTGGCAAGTGAATCTGAAAAAAAACAAAAACTAAGCTGATGTCCTTCCTTAACTAACTCTTTCTGTGTATGTGTCAGAAAATAAGGGAAAAACTCATCCTCCTTTTCTTTTCCTAAATACTTATTAACTATCCATAATATGTTTGCCATATAAAAATTTTAAATCTATTTAATTTATGATTTCTTAGAAGAAATTAAGTTATTGAAAACACCTATTAATTCTAGAAATGCTGGAATTTTAAAAATATAACATAAAGTACCATATATAATTATGCCAGTCAGAATTTGTGTAGATAGTAATACTATTTGGTTCTCTATGGAAAGAAATTTTATCAAATAAACCCCTGCCCCCATTACTAAGGATAATATCAATGCAGGAGCTACCTCTTTTATTTGTTGTATAATTGGGAAACCTAATAATTTATCAGTGTAGTAAGTATATAAATAATAGGCAATAAAATAATCTATTACCTGACCTATTATCATCATTTTAATTCCGTAACGATAAGTAATTGCGACGGTTATTATTACCAATATTTTATTTATTAAATCAATTTTTAAATACAGATCCGAACGTCCTTGAGCATTCAGAGCATTTAAATTAATTACCATAATAGGATGTAACATTCCTATTACACATAATAGCTTCAAATACGGAGCACTAGGTAGCCATTTTTCAGTTAGTAAAACTTCAATTAGTGGATTTGCCACTATAATCATTCCCACCATTATCGGAAATGATATTAAAGTTATCATTATCAAGGATTTACTAGTAGCTTCTTTTAATCTTTTTTTGTCATTCTGTATCTTAGAGAAAACCGGAAAAGAAACTTGGCTTACTATACCATTTAATAATGTAATAGGATATTTATACAATGAATCTGCCCGAGAATAGAATCCCAAATCAGAAGCACTAAATGATTTACCAATGACTAATTGATAAATATTCGTAAATATTGAATTTGTAATTGAAACCAAGAGTAGACGTGAACCAAAAGAGAACATGGTTTTCAAAGAGCTTATACTAAATATAAATGATGGCCTCCATTTACTATAAACCCATAAGAATACCGAAGTAAAAAAGTCGGTACACAGATAAAGAGTGACTAAGCTCCATACTCCAAACCCATTTAATGCCATTATAATGCTAATTAATCCTGAGATTAAAGAAGTTAGTAGACTAACTTTTAATTGTGTTTTAAAATCAAGCTGCTTAGTTAATAAAGTTCTTTGGACTAATCCTAATGCGTTGAAAATAAATATTAACGATAAAACACGAGTCATTGGAATCAACTGAGGTTCATCGTAGAAACTAGCAATCAGGGGAGCAGCAAAATAAAATAATGCCATTGCCAATGAAGAAACAAAAATGTTAAAATAAAATATTGAACATTCATCTATGTAGGCAGATTCCTTTTTTTGAATCAGCGCCTGACCAAACCCACTATTTACGAATGTATGACCGATTGCAATAAAAATTGTAAGCATTGCTATTAAGCCAAATTCTTCAGGTAACAATACTCGAGCAAGGATAATAGAAAAACCGAACTGTATACCTTGTTGACCGAAGCGATCTAAAAAACTCCAAAAAAGGGCTTTCAGAGTATCATTCTTCAAATTATCAATCATTTAATACAGACATTTTTTGGTATTTTTTTAATATTTAATTAGTGATGAAGCTTGTTAGTTAGCAGTTCAAATCAATTCATTTACTTTAAAGAAACGTTTATTGTGTATGAAGGAAAAATTTTGTGTATGGTAGGATAATTATTAATAAAGTTAATATCTCGTAATTGATAGATAAATACTTATTCGATCTATAGAGAGAGAAATTTAATTTTTATCTATATCTAAATTCACTTTGATAAAAAACCCTGCTATCAAACCAAGTGTAAACATAGTAGTTAATTTAATAAAACTTAATAGTTTAAAGTTCTTTAAAAAGTAAAGCATTCGAGTTCTTGGTTCCGATGTTTCATGATATAAAATTTCTAATTTTTCTTTTAACGTCTCTTCTTTGTTAAATAATTTCATAATCAATATTGTAGTTCTTGGTCTATAGTAATCCTTTTTGAACATCGTTCTTGTTGAAGTACCTCCGCCATAGTGCGTTATGTTAACTCCCTCAAGAGCTTTTGTAGTATATCCTAATATTTTCATGCAGTTATTAAAATAAAATTCTTGACCATAGAATATCAATTTTTCATTTATATAATTCATCTCTTCCATCACACTATTCCTAGTTATAAAAGTTTCGTTGATATTATAAGTTTTCCCCATACGTACTTTTTCAATACCAGGACCCCAAGTCATTATACCTTTTCCATTGAAAATCGTAGGACAAGCAGCGCCACAGTTTTCATTATCCTCCATATGATCAACAAGACATTGAAGTAAATCTACACTATTAATCTTCATATCCGTTTGCATAGTATATGTGTATCTAGAGCCCATCAGATTTGCTTTTTTTAAGCCCATATTCCATTTATTATCATTCCCAAATTTCCAAGGCGGGGGGTATGAATAGACAATAAATCGATCTTCTTTAACTTTTAAGAGTTTATCCAATTCATCTTTTTCAGAATTGTCATCAATAATTATCAAATGAAAATCTTGAAAAGTTTGCTTTTTAAGATCTTCGTAAATTTTTAACACATCATCAGCATTATTTCGATTTAAAATAAGTACAGATAGTAAATTATTCATGACTTTAGTTTTTTAAGCATTAACTCAGTCAAATCAATATTTCCGTTACCGCCCCAAGCAATTTGATTTGTAACATCGTCTATTGGATTAGCATTTGGAATATTTTCTAAGCTAAATTCACTGGCATTTGTAATAAATTTTAGACTTGAATTCTTTAGTGGGCTATGATGATTCTTATATTTTGGTACATGTATACCTTCTATAGCTACTACTTTTTTCCCTAGAATCATTGGCTCAAATATTACTGACGTATGATCATTGCAAACGAAAATATTTGCCCATTTAGTAATTCGAGATCTATCCGTTTCATTATTCACAATTTTTAGATTCTTAAATTTATTAAGCATCCTTAAATCCATAAATTTAGCCTCTCGTGGATGTAGTTTTAATATCATTGCTACATCTTCTCTTTCTGATAGATTTATTATAATTTCTTCCTGTATTGACCAACCATTTGTTGATGTAAAAGCCTGCATTACACCCCCAATTAAAAATGCTATTCTGTATTTTTTATCACTACCAAATTCAATCTCATCAAAAGATTGTTCATTTAGGTAATGTACATATGGGTAACTTGAGCTAATATCACCAAGTATTATTCTATTCGTAAAATTAGGATCTGTTTCATTTGTACTACAAGCAAAAACGGTGCAATTTTTATATTCTTTAAATACTGGATTCGAAAATTCGCTATGTAATCCACCTGCTGCACCATGGGTATAGATATATACCTTAATGCCTTTCTCTATTGCCTTCTGTCTTATTTTTTCAGGTAAATATTCTTTATCTGTATTAGATTGATCCGTCAAAACGAAATCTGGTTGAACACTTGAGAATATTTTATTTAAGATTGAATATTCTCTTCTTTTGATAAACTTCGAGAAAATGGTAAAGAAGAAATACTTTATAAAGTTAGCAGGGTTCTTTCTAACATCATTAAATGATAATCTCTTATTACCAGATAGTTTTTTGAGTAATCTTCCAATAAATGAATAATCAGAAAAATCTTTTATTTCAAATTTGTTTTTAATGCATAACTTTTTTTGAAATGTGTTATGAATTCCATCTTCAAAGAATGGAGAAAAATCACCTGTAAATATAAACTCAGTGTTATATTTATTTTTTGCAGTAATGCCGATTGAAATAGCTCTTTCAAAATCACCTTCAGATCTAATTACTATTAGTATTGTTTTCACTTAGTCTTTTTTGATTTTTGAGTAATTTCTTGATTATTTTATTTTTATTAAAAGTAAATCCTATTTTATTTAGTACCTAATTAATCTATTGAATGGACACAATTTGAAAAAATATCTAACGTGTCTTTAATATCGATTCTGCTAATCTGAAATCATCTTCATAGCTTACTTTTATAGATTTTAGAGGAGACAATGGAAATAATACACGATTGGTCCCACAATACCCTCCTTCATATTTCTTGTAATTATCAACAAATACCTTCGCATTCCATATTGTAATAGCCCAATTACAAATCTCTATTTTCTCGTTTTCCTGAGATGGAGCTAGTGGTCCCTCTGGATTTATGTTTAAAAACTCTCCATTAAATAGACATTGCATGTTAGATTCTGAAACTGATATTAGGGTATCCTTTTCACCATCAGTAGCAATGTAAGTTTCAATTGCTCTAGTTACATCATCTAGTTCAATTAATGGGCAAACTGGATTTAACATTATCAGTGTTTCTGGTTTCAAGGTATTGATGATGTCAATAGTAAATTCATCACCAGAAGCAGTATCGGTTGCCAAATGAGGTTTTCTTTTATATGTCTTTACATCCATTGATGATGCATATTCAGAAATCTCATTCGAATCTGTATTTGCAAATACTTCAAATACATCATTAAAATTTCTCGCCAAGTCAAATGTGTAACCAATCATTGGTTTTCCATTTAGCATACGCATATTCTTGTTAGGTACCCTCTTACTTCCCTTTCTAGCAGGAATATGTAATACAGTTCGACCCAATTTTTCTATTTTTTTGTTGTCTAGATTCATTTTAATCATTTAATGCAAGTACTGTTACCGGACCGCCATTACCTTGATCCATTAATAATGGAGCAACAATTACCTGACTTGGAGTATTTGTTAATTTAGATAACTTCATATCCTCAATTATTAATATTGGGCGTCCATCTTTTTCGTTTAATAACGAGAGATGTGCTTTTTTGCCCTGCTCCTTAAACAATGGTGAAGTAAGTGATATAAAATCAAAACCAACAGCTCTTAGATTTTCAAATTCCTTTCTTAAATACTCACAAGTGTCTTCAGATATCCCTGGATACCCATTCCAATAAACATCTTCAATTCTGTAATTTTCAAATCCAGTTCTAATTAATAGTAATTCTGTATCGGCACTGATATCCTCAGATATAATGTCAGATACTTCAATGAGGCGACCTTTTTTACAGGGAATATCTATCAGGGTTATAATAAAAAAAAGAAATTGATCTGGTGATATATCAGTAATTGTACTTCCTTCATCATAAAAATGTCTTGGCACATCAATATGAGTTCCAATATGATTGTTTGTTAATCTGAAATCAGTTGTATTGGATGTATCACCTTCTGCAATAGAACTTTTTGGTTTTAGGATTACCTGATCCCTATTTCCATAACTAGGCGTGTTTGATGATAATGGATGAGAAAGGTATTTAACTTGCATTTTAACCTTAAATAGAAATTTTAATCGTTACTTTCTTTATCAACTCAGGTTGATTTACATAGTGCTGAGGTCCATGTCCATCTTCAGGGAACATAATTGCAAATACACCAGCCCCGATATCTATATGAGTACCTAGAGGGTGTGGATTTTTATAGAAAGTACGGTCTTTATTTTTATCATAAGGAATATTCACTTCCATACCTTTAATTGGAGACCATTTAACTCTTTCTAAGCCACGAATAGGCAGTTGAATGTCTATCACATGTTTATGAGCTTCATATCCTCTCTCGAAGTTCTCAACTGTTTCATATTCACTTACAATTGCCTTAACATTATCATTAATTGGATAGGTACCTAATTCAATATCATGATCAATTTTTTTTAGAAATTGCAAACCTGCATATATATCAGGACTTAAACTCTTATATACGTCTATATTATCTAAAGTATCTACAATCATTTTTAATTATTTATGATAAGTTTTCATGTATTCATTCATCCATGACATGAAAGTGTCATCGGGTGGTGTAAGATCTTTAAACATTCTACCCCAACCCTTTGTTAAAATGAGACCTAAATTCCCATTTTCATTCTTTTTGTCTTTTCCCATTGCACTAACTAAATCATCTAAATTGATACTATCAATTGAATAACCTTCCCATATAGTTTTGAAAACCTTGTGAGCACTTAAGATCTTTTCCTTAGAAATGTATCCCTTTTTCCACGAAATATAATTAGCCATATCCATTCCAAATGAAACAGCTACCCCATGTGGTATTCCATAATCGGTAATGCTTTCAATTGCATGACCAAAAGTATGGCCATAATTGAATACTATTCTTTCATTTTTGTCAAATTCGTCTATTTCAATGTATCCTTTCTTAATGGCAAGACTCTTTTTTATCAACTCACCAAAATTAGACTGATCATCCAAAGCTGTCTCAAACTCTTTCTCGAAATAAGAAACATCTTCAGAACCAGATACATAATAGTAATGAGCCATTTCGCCAACACCGGATCGTATATCTCTTTCCTCCAAAGTTTTTAGATAATTGGGATCCACGTAGATAGAAATTGGTGGGTAAAAATTACCCAATTGATTTTTAAATTCCTTAAAATTGATCGAGGTTTTACTACCAATACAACTATCTCCCTGAGCTAATAATGTGGTAGGGAAGAAAATCCATCCTACACCTCTGTATAAAATTGAGGCAATAAACGCAGTTACATCTTGGGTGATACCTCCACCAATAGCTATTAATCTATTGTTTCTCTTAAAACCATTTTTGATTAACTCTTCAATAAATGGGATTACGCCCTCATAGCTTTTTGTTTTTTCAAGTGCATTAATTTCAATAATATTTCTATTCTTACTAATTGCTTTTTTTAGGCTAGGATTTAAATCTAACACTACTTTATCTACAATTATATAATCACCTTTCTGATACACTATTTCTAATTGCTCTTCTAAACTAGCAATTATATGTACTTCATAATCTTGAATTGAAGATTTTACTTTAAATGATTCAGACATTAGTAAATCCTCCGTCTACTATAATATTTTGACCTGTCATATAAGAGTTTTCTTTAGAACTTAAAAATAAGATGACATTCCCCATTTCTTCTGGGTTAGCCATTCTATTAATAGGAATAGATTTACTTATGTTACTTATCTCTTCTTGAGTATTAGTACTTTTTGTTAACTCAGTTAATGTAAATCCTGGCGAAATTGCATTAACCAAAACTCCATAAGAAGCTAATTCTATTGCTAAAGTTTGAGTTAGGCCAACAATTGCATTCTTTGATACCGTATAAGCCCCCCTTTTAGGACGTGTTATTTTACTCCAGATTGATGCCACATTAACAATTCTGCCATAGCCTTGAACTTTCATACTCTTTGCAAGATATTTTGAAATTTTCACAGGGGCATGAAGATTTACCGAAAGAACTTTATGATATTCTTCATCATTAATTGAATCAATCTTACTTAAAATGTTAATTCCTGCATTATTTACAAAAACATCAATTCTTGTAATACTCCTAAGACCCTCAATAAAATTATTGATCCCGCTATCGGTACTAAAATCACCCTGCAAATAGTGAACATCACCAATAGCTGATAACTCACTTATAAGCTTTTCGTCGGGAGTCTGTGATGTTCCGGTGATATAAACTGTCCCACCTCTTTTAAGAAATAGTTTGGCTGCTTCTTTACCAATTCCTCTTGTTGATCCTGTAACAACGATGTTTTGTCCTGTAAAATCTAGCATAAAATTATTCGTATATACCCATAAATTCCTCATCATCTCTTAAATAAGAAACAATCATGTGGCATAGAATCATATGCAAATCTTCAATCGGCCCATAGTCACCCTTTGGATTTGGTGTAAACATGCAAATATCACAAGCGTCTTTCAGTTTTCCACCATCGAAACCAACTAAACCAATAGAAGTACCACCTAATTCTTTAGCATATTCAGCAGCTTTAACAACATTCATTGAATTACCACTAGCTGAAATTACAATAATTACATCACCTTCATTAAAGTGATCCTGCATTTGTTGAGTAAACACCTCGTCAAAGGAATTATCATTTCCTATAGCAGTCATAAGTGGGCTATGATCTGTAAGACTTCTTACTTTAATTCTTTTCTTCTTGAAATATCTTACAAAAAACCCTAAATCCACCTGATAATGTGAGGCAGTAGCTGCGCTACCACCATTACCAGCAACATATATTGTTTTATCATTTTTATAGGCATTCACAATTGTAGCAGTAATTTCTTCTAAAATTGTATAGTCAATTTGATCGAAAAGGTCATTTAGTTTCCCTCGATATTCAATTACATGTTTCTTTAAATTTTCCTTTCTCATAAATCTAATTTTAGAAATTTTTTGATTCGTAGATCTTGTCAATAATGTTCATAAGTTTTAAAGCGTCATCAGAATTTCCAATAGTAATTAAAGTATTATCTTCGATCGCATTAAAAAAGTGCTCGATTTCATATCTCCAGCTATGGTCTTCTACATATTGAGTTTTAACTTCATCTTTCCATGTAGCAGCGGGAGCAGTGGACCTATTTTTTGCTATAGATAAAACTTCTTCTCCATAACTCATCGTTGAAGTTATTAATCCATTAAGTACCATATAACCTTTTTCCATAAATACTTCTAATGAAAATAGGTGTCTCCACTGACTCATTGTTGAATGAAGAGATGCGTCTATACCTGACTCAGAATTCCTTAAAATAACAAACGCATTATCTTCAACTTCTAAGTTCCAGTATAAATTTGATATTTCTGCTTTAACAGAGTCAAAGTCTCCAGCTAAATGCAAAAACAGATCAAGCATATGGATTCCCTGATCAATCAAAATTCCACCACCAGAGAGTTCCTTTTTTGCTCTCCAATTATCAAAATAATCTTCTGTTACACTTTTACCGTACCGCCCTCTCATCCATATAATTTTACCAAATTCACCACTATCAACCAACTCTTTCATTCTAATCACACTTCCGTGGTGACGGTGATTAAAACCATACATAAGTTTTTTCCCAATATTTTTCTTCTCAACCTCTCGAATTTCTTCAACTTCCGATCCAGTGAAAGCGGGTGGTTTTTCGCAAAAAACATGTTTTCCTGCGTTAAGAGCTTTAATTGTCAGCTCCTTATTTAAAAAATTAGGGGTTGAAACAATAACGACATCGATGTCAGTATTGTTAATAATTTCATCATGAGAGACATTAGGTATTCCATCTAATGGAACCTGAAGATTAGGCTCTGAGATAGCAACTACCTCTCCTCTTCCATCTTCTTCAATTGCCTGTAAACGGGTTTGCCCCATTTTTCCATACCCTATTATTCCAACGTTAAATTCCATTGTAAGCTATTTATTAAAAATCAGATTAAATATTTATTCTTTGCGATTTAAGTCTTTTTTTAACTCAGAAATTAAATTATTGACAGCGTCAATTTCCATTTGAAGCTTACCCTCTTTTGCATACGAACCCAGGTGAGGGGTTAAAATAATATTTTCCAAATCGCATAATTTACCGTCATATGGCTCATCAGAAAAAACGTCAACTGCAGCGCCTGTCAATTTACCATTCGTTAATGCTTCGTAAAGAACATCTTCATCAACTACCCCTCCTCTAGAAACGTTGATAAGAAAAGCACCATTTTTCATTTGATTAATTTCTTTTTCGCCAATCATGGGGGTTTTATCGTTATTACCAGGTACATGAAGCGTCACTATATCTGCATTTGATAAAGTCTCTTCTAGATTAAAATACTTAACGCCAGTTTTTTTTGCCCATGCTTCATCAGGATATATATCAAAGCCTATTACTGGATTACCTAATCCTCTAAAAAGCTCAGCAGTCATTTTTCCAATTCTTCCTAATCCAACTATTCCAATTGTTTTATTAATAATTAAATTACCGATTTGTTTCTTCCACTTTCTACTCTTTAGATCCATATGAGCTTGAGGTACCTTTCTCAATAAAGATAAAGATAATGCAAGAGTTAATTCTGCTACACCTCTCGTTGGACCGTTTGGTGTATTAACAACTGTAATGCCTTTTTTATTTGCATAATCAATATCAACGCTATCCATTCCAACACCGACTCTGCTTATACATTTGAGATTTGGTAAAGCATCCATAACTCTTGATGTCAATGGTTCTACACCCGCAACTATACCAATACAATCGCTAGCTAAGTCTATTACTTCATCTTCTGTTAATCTTCGTCCATATGGGTTATTCAATACTTCATAACCATGCTCCTTTAATAAATCGAATGGTTCTGAGCCAACTTGCCCCATTGAAGAGGGTGATGTTAAAATTTTCATTATTTCTTTGTTTTAGGACTTTTCTGATAATTCAAATTATTAGAATTGATTCTCTATAGCCTTAATAAGTTAACTATTATATATAAATTAATTAATGACGACTTTTTATCTTTTATAAGTCTTAATCACCAATATCTTCAAAGGATAAAGGTGTTCCCATTTTAAGTTCTTTTTTTGAGGTCCGGTTTAAGATCTCATCCAGATATTTAGGATGGATACCATAACCCGGCCTAATTGATCTTACATTATCCTCTGTAAGCTTCTCCCCTTTTTTTATATCTTCAACTACAAAAAGAGAGCGACCAAACTTCTTATTCTTTTCAACTTTTTCAGAATGCTCATATGTAACTTCTCCTAGTGCTTTCTCTGCATCCCTTACAGCTTTCACCATTGAACTAAACTCTTGAAGATCTAAGGAAAAGTCTGCATCAGGACCTCCAATTGATTTATCAAGAATAAAATGTTTTTCGATCACAGTGGCACCTAAACTTGTTGCAACAATAGGAACTATATTTCCAAGAGTATGGTCAGAAAGCCCTATTTGTACGCCAAATCTATTCTTCATATCTACCATGGTTCTCATATTAGCCAAATCAATCGGAGCTGGATAAGAGGATGTACATTTTAAAAGAATTATTTCTTCGTTACCCACTTTTCTACATGTATCAACTGCCAACTGAATATCTTCCTCCGTAGCAATACCAGTACTCATTATTATTGGCTTACCTTTTGAAGCAGCATACTCTATTAGCGGTATATCTTGTATTTCAAAAGAAGCTATTTTATATGCGGGAGTATTTAGATCCTCCAAAAAATCTACTGCTGTTTTATCAAAAGGTGAGGAAAAACACACCAACCCTTCTTCTCTTGCCGCATGGAATAACTCTTCGTGCCAATCCCAAGGCAAGTGAGCTTCTTCATATAAATCATATAATGATCTGCCATCCCATTGTGAGCCATTCTTTATTTGAAAGAATTCGTTATCACAATCAATTGTAATAGTATCAGGACGATATGTCTGAAGTTTTATAGCATCTGCTCCCGCTTTTTTTGCAGCCTTTACAGTTTCAATTGCAATAGATTTATCGTGCCCATGATTTGCTGACAATTCAGCAATAATAAAGGTACTTGTACCAATTTTAAAGTCTCCTATTTCCATATCATCACTATACTATCTTCACCATTAATATTTTTTTCTTCAATCTTTACAAATCCCGCACGTTCAAATACTATTTTAGAAGCTATATTTACCTCTTTAATAAAAGCTTTGATAAGTACCTCAGCATGCTTTTCAGCTAAATATGTTGAGCCTTTACGAAGTAGCTCTACTGAATAACCCTTGCCCCTTTGTTCAGGTGCTACATTGATACTAATAATCCATGTATTTTCTTTTGCCCTGTCAAACCTAACAAAACCTAATTTTTCATTTATTTCATTTTCAAAAATCAGAAACTCACAGTCAGGACTATTCAATTTATGCTGAAACCATTCAACATGAGAAGTATAATCTATTTTTTTCTGATTATAAGAATTTTTTCGAGTATTAGGGTCATTTGCCCATTCATAAAGATCATCAATATCTTTTACAGCAGCTACTCTTAGATTTAAGTTAGTTTGAGATTTTAACTTATTGAACTCTTTATTTATTCTTTTAGAAATGTGGGGTGAATATATATTCTCTGGTATTTCACAATTTTCTATAGCAGTATTAAAAGCTTTAACAAATTTATCTCTGGTAAAATCTACAGCATCAAAGAATCCTTTTTTATTCACCATTCCTTTATACATCGTAAGTTGATTAGTAGCATAATGACCAATAACAGATGGCACACCTAAAACTAATGCTTCTATTGAAATTCCACTTGCTGGAATTATTGCTAAATCAGCATGTTGAAATTCAGTTCTCATCTCCGTTGCACTTAATGAACTTTTTAAGATAATTTCTAAATCTTTTCTTTCTTTAATTACACTACTAAGTTCTTTTTGATTTGAATATGAGTTACCTATAATCACCGTAACTGAATAACCTTCTTTAGGTAACCAAGATAATACTTTCGCCGTGAAATTCTTGGAATCAGATCCGCCAAAACACACAAAAATATTTTTTATTTCTTCAGAATCAATTCTCTTTTTAGATGCTTGTACTTCAAGAAACTCTGGACGAAGCAAAGCATATTCTGGACCCAATAAGTATTTTGTATAATCCTCTCCACCATAGTATTCTTCAAGCGCGCCTGGGGCATGATTAATTACAAGGTCGGCATAAAAATGTTGACTATGAAAATCATCAATACATACCAATTTACAACCTGTATTCTTTATTTTCTTTTGGTAATCGGAATCAAATTGATATCCATCCAATACCACAATTTCACTACCACTTAGTACTTTTATGAAGTCTGACTCTTTCTCAAGAACAGTCATATTCCATCCATTTTGAATGATCTCAATACGAAGTGTGTCTGGAATTTTCAAAGTAAAGAAATGGATTTTAAAATCCTTGTTTAGCATATGTGCTAATGAAATACAACGTACTATATGGCCTAAACCAATTTTGCTATCTCCATCAGCTCTTATGTATACATTAGAATTCATACAAATAGGTTTGCTTTCAATTCTGCTAACCGCCAATCTTCTTCTGTGTCTATATCCTGAACTCTACTATTAGGTAAGATAATTGCACCACTATTTTCACCAAAAAGTTTTTTTTCTTTTTTAAGCTCCTCAATATTAAACCAATAAAACTGCCCAGCATCATGGTATGCTGTTGGTAAATCTTGTGAGCGTGAATCTATATGTTCAGGCCAATTCATCTCAGCTTTACCTTCTTCAGATAATTTTAGAGAGCGTTTAATTGGATATGAAAACTCAACAACTGGAAATACCGTATTGAATTTTTGCTTAATAAGTTTTTTGGACCCTTTCTCCAGATATTTAGAATTTAGTAATGGGGCAGTTGCATAAATACAACAACCAAAATCAAAATGGATACCTTGCTTGCCATAACTATCAATCACTTCTAAAAGTACATCCACAGTAGGTGAATAGTCATCTGCAGTTTCTTCAGATCGCATAAAAGGAACATTAGCTCCATATTTTCTTGCGACTTCACCTATTTCTTCACTATCTGTAGAAACCATTACCTCATCAAACAAACCACTTTCTAATGCTACATCAATAGAATATGCAATAATGGGTTTACCTAAGAAATCTCGGATATTTTTTCGGGGGATTCGTTTACTTTCTCCGCGAGCTGGTATGATTGCTACACTACTCATTTGTAGTAATTACCAATCTCTTTAATTACGAATTCTTGTTGTTCATCAGTCAAAGTAGGATACATGGGTAAACTTATGCAATGCTTGTAATAGTTTTCAGCAATAGGCATGTCTCCTTCTTTCCATCCAAATTGACTGTAATAAGGCATTAAATGGCAAGGAATATAATGTATCTGAGCATATATATTGTGCTCTCTAAGGTAATTATACAGGCCTAGCCGATCATCTACTTCAATTACATATAAATGATAGGCATGTCCATCTACTATACCTGATTGTCCTTTTATATATTCTTTTTCTTCAAATGCAATTTTATACGATTCAGCAAGTTTCCGTCTTCTAGTAATTCCCTCATCAGCTCTTTTTAGTTGACTACTACCTAACGCACATTGGAAATCAGTTATACGATAATTGTAACCAAGCTCCTGCATTTCCATGTACCAGGCAGGATAGTTTTGAGGTTTTGCCGAGGGCATGCCTTTGGCAGAGTTTGAGGTTTGAGGTTCACCAATTGCAAACTCTACAGAATTCTTGTACTCAGACTCATTTTTTGTAATACCATGAGTTCGAAGCTTGAGGAGTTTTTCGTAGAGTTCTTTATCATTGGTCGTAATCATCCCGCCTTCACCAGATGCAATATGTTTAACCGGGTGAAAGGAAAAAATGGCCAAATCTGCATATTCTCCGTTTCCGCAATTCTGCTGAACTCCATCATTATCTGTAAAATACCCACCAGGTGAATGACAAGAATCTTCAATAATCCACAGGTCGTATTCATCTGCTAATTTTCTAAATGCTTCAAGATCAACAGCACGTCCAGCAAAATCTACAGGGATAAGCCCTTTATAAGTACCTTTTGGTGAGGATTCCAGTAATTCCCTTACATTTTTGATATCAAGAAGGTAGGTTTCTGGATCAATATCAGCAAAGACCACTTCTCCTCCGCAGTATCGGACACAATTTGCTGATGCCACAAAAGTAATAGGAGTCGTAATTACTTTATCTCCTTCTTGAACATTTAAAGCTAATGCACATAAATGAAGGGCGGCAGTTCCGTTTGAAATAGCAACAGCATACTCAGAGCCGATATATTCAGCAAAAGCTTCTTCAAATTCAGCGATTCTTGGACCTTGAGTAAGATAATCAGATTTTAAAGCTTGAATTACAGCTTGAATATCTTCATCTGTTATGTGCTGGCGACCATAAGGTATTGCATCCATATTTAAACCCCAAATTCTGGATCTACATGTTCCTTGATTAAATTACGTATTGATTCAACCGTCTCCCACTCATCATTCTCACCTGAGTTATATTTGAAACCTGGTTCAACTAATTTCGCATTATTCTGCGAAATAAAATCTTCTAGCTTAAATCTAGGGACTTGAGGTAGAATTACATAATACTTTCCAAGGTCATAGGTATTAAAAGAATCAGATGAAGTTATCATTTCCTCATGCACCTTTTCGCCTGGACGAATACCAACGATTGGCTTTTTACACTCTGGTCCAATTGCCTCTGCTACATCTGTGATCCGATACGAAGGTATTTTTGGGACAAATAACTCGCCACCCCAAGCATGTTTCAAGGCGTGCATCACCATATTAACACCACCCTCTAGAGAAATATTGAATCTTGTCATTTCTGGATCAGTGATAGGTAACACACCTTCTTTTCTTTTGTTCAAAAAGAATGGAATTACTGATCCGTTTGATCCCATCACATTTCCATAACGTACCACTGAAAACTTGATTGGATTCCAACCACGAATATTATTTGCAGCAATAAAAAGCTTATCTGATGTAAGTTTCGTTGCACCATATAAGTTTATAGGAGCAGCTGCTTTATCAGTTGATAATGCAACCACTCGTTCTACTTCAGTCTCTAAACAGGCATTAATTAAATTTTCTGCACCTAGAACGTTTGTTTTAATACATTCCATTGGATTATATTCCGCAATAGGCACATGCTTCATAGCAGCAGCATGTATTACATAATCTATCCCTTTTAAAGCTCTTTTAACTCTAGCCTCATCTCGTATGTCTCCAATAAAAAATCTAATTTGAGGATATTTATCAGACGGGTATTCTTGCCCCATTTGAAACTGCTTTTGCTCGTCCCTCGAAAATATCACTAATCTTTCTACATCAGGATATTCTTTGAATATATGACTAGTTAAAGCTTTTCCTAACGAACCAGTACCGCCCGTAATTAGTATTGATTTTCCGTCTAACATTTTGTTTTATCTATTTTAAATAAGATTATTTTATTCGTAATTATTTATTGTTGAAACAATATAATCAATTTCACTCTTTGATATTATTGGACTAATTGGCAGACTAATCACTTCATTATGAATCTTTTCAGTAATAGGAAATGAAAATTGATGTAGCTCAGGGTATCCGTCTTGCTTATGTGGTGGAATGGGATAATGAATTAGGGTTTGAATTCCGAATTTATTTAAATGATCAATTAATGGAACTCTTTTTTCTGTACGTATTACAAATAAATGCCAAACGTGATTTTTTGAATTAGGGTTGAAGCTTGATGTTTGAGGAAGGATTATATTAGAGTTCTTTATGTTATTTAGATAAAAATCAGCAACATCTCTTCTTTTCTGGTTATCTCTATCTATTCCTTTTAATTTAACTCTTAAAACTGCTGCCTGAATCTCATCTAAACGACTGTTAAAGCCTTGGTATTTATTGCGATACTTTTCTTGGGAACCATAATTACCAAGTGCTCTGCACACTTCTGCTAATTCTTCGTCGTCTGTACAAATGGTCCCGGCATCTCCCAGCGCCCCGAGATTTTTCCCAGGATAAAAACTAAATCCGGCTGCATCTCCTAAACTCCCCACCCTCTTATCTTTGTAATAAGCGCCATGGGCTTGTGCAGCATCTTCTATAAGTTTCAGCTCATACTTTTCGCAAAGCGCACCAATATTTTCTGTGTATGCATTTTGTCCATATAAATGAACAATCATTATTGCTTTTGTTTTCTTAGTGATACTTTCTTCAATTAGAACAGGATCAATATTATAGGTATTGATATCCGGCTCCACCAAAACGGGCTTCAATTTATTATCGATAATAGCCATAATAGTTGCAATAAATGTATTTGCTGGAACTATTATTTCATCCCCTTCATGCATCATACCAAGCTCTATACAAGCTCTTAATATGATTCTTAGCGCGTCTAAACCGTTTGCAACTCCAATGGTATTATTGACACCTATGAAATCAGAATATTCTCTTTCAAATGCCTCTACCTCATTTCCCTGTATATACCAGCCAGAATCAACAACACGCTCCAACGCTTGTTTTATCTCTTTTTCATAAGGTTTATTGACTGCCTTTAAATCTAAAAATGGAATTTTCATTCTAATACTATTTTACCTTTTTGTTCAATCCATTTACTGCCAAAATTATCAATAAATATATTTTTTTCTATTCGTTCCATCTTGCTTCCATCTTTATTTAGCCATCCTACAATCTTACCCGGATTTCCAACTATTAGTGCTCTCGGCGGAACATTTTTTGTCACAACTGCTCCCGCTCCAATCATAGCAAATGCTCCTATTTCTTTCCCACCTAAAATTACACAAGCGGCCCCTAAAGAAGCTTTCTCACGGATAATTGTTTTTTGAAATTCTTGCGGATATTGCTTTGAACGAGGTCTTTCATCATTAGTAAAAGTTACATTTGGACCAACAAAAACATGATCTTCTATTCGAAGCCCATCCCATAACTGTACCCCTGATTTAATCGTTACGTTGTCTCCTATAACCACATCATTCTCGATAAATACATAGCAATTTATATTACAATTTGTTCCTATTTTTGCTCCTTTCAATACAACTGAATATTGCCATATTTGTGTATTCTTACCAATATTACTTGATTGGACCTCAGCAGTTTCGTGGATCATAATTTCTCCCTGAAAACTTTAAAGTCTCCGTAGTCACGAATGTAATCTTGTTCACTATAACAATGTGAAGCCAACACCAAACAAATGGCTCCAGAAGAAAAATTATCCAATTCCCGCCATAATCCTGATGGCATATATAGACCTAAGTAGGGCCGTGATAAATTGAAGGTTCTTTTTGTTTTTCCATCATCAAGAGTAATATCAAAGCTTCCACTCGCAGCTATAATTAATTGTTGTAGTTCTTTATGAGCGTGTGCGCCACGGCTCTCTCCTCCTGGTATGTCATATAAATAGTAAATTCGACTAACATCAAACGGGACCATTTTATCAGCATTATCTATTGCTGTTATATTACCAGCAATATTATGAATCTTGGGTAATTCAATAATTGTACTATCATATACACTACTTATCATATACCCTCACAAATTTTTTATACTCTCTGATATAATCAGCTTTATCAAAAGAACTATCAGAAGCATGTAACGAAAGAGCATTTGTTGAAAAATTATCCAAATGCCTCCACGTACAAGCGGGAACATATAAACCAAAATAAGAACGATTTAAACTATAAATTTTTTTTGAACCATCTGATTCTGTAATTACAACATCAAAACTTCCACTTAGCGCAATAATAATCTCATTTTGTTTATGATATGCATGTCCCCCACGTATTTGACCACCAGGAACATCATATGTCCAAAATACTCGCTTAATCTTAAATGGAATTTGATTATTACTTTCAAAAAAAGACAGGTTACCTCTTGGATCTTCTGTTTTTGGCAATTCTATTAACTTGACTTGATCTTTCATCAGTCAATTAAGTTTTTTAGATATTCACCGTAGCTATTTTTCCGAAGTTGTTCAGCAAGTTTCAGAACTTGCTCATCATCAATCCATCCTTTTCTCCATGCAATTTCTTCTAAACAAGAGATCTTAAGACCTTGTCTGCGTTCAATAATTTCAACAAATTCTGAAGCTTCAAGCATTGCTTCATGCGTTCCAGTATCCAGCCAAGCAAAACCACGACCTAAAGGTTCAACATGCAAATCTCCTAATTCAAGATATCGCTGATTAACAGAGGTAATTTCCAGCTCACCACGATTAGAAGGCCTCACATTCTTAGCAATATCCACAACTCGATTATCATAAAAGTACAAACCGGTTACAGCAATGTTGCTTTTCGGATTGGTAGGCTTTTCCTCAATAGAGAGCGCTTTATTATTTTTGTTTACTTCAACCACCCCAAATCGTTCGGGATCACTAACCCGATAACCGAAAACAGTTGCACCATTTAATTCACTAACTACTCGTTTAAGAATTGGACTAAATCCTTGTCCATAAAAAATGTTATCACCTAATATGAGACATACATCTTCATTATCTATAAAATTTTCCCCAATAATGAATGCCTGTGCCAATCCATCGGGACTGGGTTGTATAGCATAAGAAAGTTCTATACCCCATTCAGAACCATCTCCTAAAAGTCGCCGAAAGCTATCTTTATCCTCAGGAGTAGTAATAACTAAAATCTCTCTAATTCCAGCCAGCATTAGCACTGAAATTGGATAGTAAATCATAGGCTTGTCATAAACTGGCATTAATTGTTTACTTATAGCCTTAGTCACTGGATAAAGTCTAGTTCCACTCCCACCTGCCAAAATTATTCCCTTCATTCTTTATCCTTTTGAACCTAAACGTTCTAAATTATAATTCTTATCCATTACAGCTTCAACCCAGTCCATATTTCCGAGATACCATTGAATCGTTTTCTTAATGCCGCTTTCAAAGGATTCTTTGGGTATCCAACCTAGTTCATTTTCAATTTTGGAAGCATCAATCGCATAACGGAAGTCATGTCCTGGACGATCAGTAACAAATAAAATTTGTTCTTTATATTTGGAGTCTTTAGTAGCCAATTCGTCTAATATATCACAAATAGTTACTACTACATCAATATTCTGCTTCTCATTGTGTCCACCAACATTGTAAGTTTCTCCAGGAACTCCCTCTTCAGCCACTTTCAATAATGCTCTTGCATGATCATCCACATACAGCCAGTCTCTTACATTATCACCAGTTCCATAGACAGGTATATCCTCTCCATGCAGAGCTTTCAATATAACTATAGGGATTAATTTTTCAGGAAACTGATATGGCCCATAATTATTAGAGCAGTTGGTAATCAAGGTTGGCAAGCCATATGTGTGAAACCATGCCCGAACCAAATGATCGGATGAAGCCTTACTTGATGAGTATGGAGAACGAGGGTCATAAGGTGTTTCTTCCGTAAAAAATCCATCTTTACCCAATGTGCCATATACTTCATCAGTAGAGACGTGTAGAAATCGAAATTCTTCTTTTTTCTTATTTGATAATCTCTGCCAATAATTTTTGGCTTCTTCAAGTAAGGTATGAGTGCCATTAACATTGGTCCTAATAAACTCTGCTGATCCATCAATGGAACGATCTACATGTGATTCTGCCGCGAGATGCATAATAGCATCTGGCTTGAATTCATTAAAAATTCGATTGATGGACTCTGCATCACAAATATCGACCTTCTCAAACGTGTAGCGTTCAGAGCTTTCAATCGAAACCAGAGATTCCAAATGCCCAGCATAAGTGAGCTTATCGATATTTAGAACTGTATGATTCGTTTCATTGATGATCATTCGAACTAAAGCTGATCCAATAAACCCCGCTCCTCCTGTTACTATAATATTCATATCAATTATTCTGCTTGTTTTAAAATTTTATGTCCTGCTTCTTTTAGATCAAGATCTTTTCTAAACAATTTCACATCTGCTTGCATCATATCTTCAAGTAAGGCCTGCAAATCATACTTTGGCTCCCAACCCAGCTTTTTTTTGGACTTAGTTGGGTCACCGATTAGTAGTTCTACTTCGGTTGGTCGAAAATAAGCTGGATCTACTTCTATTATGGCTTCGCCAGATGAAAGTTGAAAGGCAGAAGCTGAAAGGCCTGTTTGTTTTTCGTACTTAGTTTTATCGATGGAATCAATGATTCCTATTTCCTCTACACCTTCGCCTTTAAATCGTAGCTGAATTCCAACTTCGGCAAATGCAGCCAAAATAAACTCACGTACCGTTGTAGTAACTCCGGTGGCAATCACAAAATCTTCTGGCTCTTCTTGTTGTAAGATTCTCCACATTGCCTCTACATAATCTTTGGCATGCCCCCAATCTCGCTTTGAGTCCATATTACCTATATACATTTTATCTTGGAGACCCAGTGCGATTTTGGCTGCTGCTCTAGTGATCTTTCGGGTCACAAAGGTCTCTCCTCTTAATGGAGATTCGTGATTAAATAGGATTCCATTACAGGCAAACATACCATAAGCTTCTCGATAATTTACGGTGATCCAGTATGCATACATTTTAGCCACAGCATAAGGTGAACGAGGATAAAATGGGGTGGTTTCAGATTGTGGTACTTCTTGTACCAATCCATAAAGTTCAGATGTCGAAGCCTGGTAAATCCGGGTTTTCTTTTCCATTCCTAATAAGCGAACTGCTTCTAATATCCGCAAGGTACCAATACCGTCTGCATTCGCTGTGTATTCTGGTATATCGAAACTTACCTTCACATGACTCATTGCAGCTAAATTATAAATCTCATCCGGCTCGCATTCTTTTATAATTTTTGTCAGATTCATAGAGTCAGTCATATCACCGTAATGTAAAATCAAACTCTGGTTTTCTACGTGTGGATCCTGATATAAATGATCAATTCTATCTGTATTAAATAGTGATGCTCTACGCTTTATTCCATGTACAATGTAGCCTTTGTCGAGAAGCAGCTCCGCTAAATAGGCTCCGTCTTGCCCGGTAATTCCTGTAATTAATGCTGTTTTAGCTTGATTGCCCATTTTGTCTGTTTGTGTCTTTTGAGTGTTGAATGGCTTTTTCGTTGAGGGGTTGAGATGTTTAGTTGTTTAGGAATTCTAAACGTCTCAACGTCTCAACTCCTAAACCTTACTTACCGCCTTATGTAATCTATTCAACATCGCTGTTATTTGTTCAATTTCTTTTCGTAACTCATTATAAATATGATCACTTAAATAGCCTAAATCACGACATATTATCAACTGGTTCAGAATTTCAATCGCAGAGCTGTATGCAATGGTATAAAATCGCCCCTGATCTTTACCCGATGTTCTCGAGGAACCTTCTGCAATATTCGAACTTACAGAAACCGATGCCCTTCGCAATTGCGATACTAATCCAAATTTCTCTTCCTTCGGAAACTTAGATGTAACCTGGTATACGCGTACCGCAAAATCTTTCGATTTTTTCCAGACATCAAGCTTTTCGAATGAATATTGCATTTTGTTTAGGTGTTTATTCGTTGAGGAGTTTAGTTGTTTAGGAATTCTAAACCCCTAAACAAATCAACGTCTCAACTTTCAAAATCTACTTCTTTAATTTCTTTAATATTATCTAAGAACCATTTATAGGTATTTTGTATACCATCCTCCAATTCTATGCTAGCCTGCCAACCCATTTCCTTAAGTCGATCAACATTCATAAGTTTACGGGGCGTTCCATCTGGTTTTGAAGAGTCCCAATTTATTTCACCTTCATGACCTACCACTTTCTGGACCGTTTCAGCCAATTCTTTAATTGTAAGATCTACTCCGGTGCCTGCGTTAATAAGATCGTATTCTAAAGCACCCGAGTATTCCATCACAAAACGTACTGATTCTGCTAAATCCTCTACATGTAAAAATTCTCTCATAGGAGAACCACTTCCCCACAAAGGAACAGGCATATCCCCTTTCTGCTTAGCTTCATGAAATTTACGAATCATTGCTGGCAATACATGAGAAGTTTTAAGATCGAAATTATCTCTTGGTCCGTATAAATTTGTAGGCATCATGGATATATAATTTCTCCCATATTGCTTGTTCAACGCCTGACATAATTTTATTCCAGTAATTTTAGCAATGGCATACCATTCATTGGTTGGCTCTAAAGAACCTGTCAACAAATACTCTTCTTTTAAAGGCTGAGGTGCCATTTTTGGATAAATACATGAGCTCCCTAAGAATATCAAATCCTGAATATCATTTTTATGTGCCGCATTAATCAGGTTGGCCTCGATCATCAGGTTATCATACAAAAACTGCCAGGGATATTCATTATTAGCAAGAATACCTCCTACTCGAGCTGCGGCGATAATAATTCGATCAGGCTTTTTCTCTACAATAAATTTATCTACCGCCAATTGATCTCGTAAATCTAACTCTTTACTAGAAGCTGTAATAAGGTTCTTATACCCATTTGATTGCAAATTTCTAATAATTGCAGAACCGACCATACCTCTATGTCCGGCAATATAAATTCTTTCATTCATGTACTTACTTACCGCCTAATCGATCTAATAGAATAATTGTTGAAGCAACCGCTGATATTGTTGATGCAAATACTCCTAAATAGTCTCTAAATGATGGGCGCCTTTTAACTCTGACTGTTACTGTTTGATTATTTTTTAACACAAATTCCCTCATTCCATCAGGAAATGGTTCTTCAAACCGGTATTGGAATTTCTGCATTTTTTGCACCCCTGTTTCAGGGTCATATTCTTGAATATTAATCTCTACTCTCATTTTAGACCAATCAACATTTGTTTGACCATCTCTTAATGTATTAGGCCCAAAACTATAGGATAGTAATTTAGGTAAATCAGTTCCATAAGGGACTAAATATCTTCCGGAACTCCCAACATCTCCCCAAACATTAATAGAATCCGACAATACTCCTGGCTCAGATATCCGAATAATACGTTCTGCTAATCTAAATTGTTGAGAAGCAGCTACTTGCCGAGTTTGTGCAAATAAAACTTCTGATATACACATAAAGATTGAAATCCCAACTAGAACTAAAATTCTTATTCTTGTCATCCTAAATTTTCTTTTTATAAATCTTAAATTGCATGTAATAATATGAATTTATTTACACAATTTTATGTTTTAATATCTTAATAAGATATGAGATTCACCTCTGCTGAAACCTAAATTCGTCAATCCTGTTAAAACTTTTTCAGTATTATATTCTACTCTTTCCATTTTTATTTCCCACTTCTCTGTATCTACTAAACAAAAAGATGCACGGAAATCTTCATCTCTAGGTTGCCCCACACTTCCAGGATTAATTAAATATTTTTGATCCTTATTGAATCCCAATAAACCAATTTTGTTCGATACCACAAAGGGGATATGAGTATGCCCTACAAAACATAATTGTGCATTTATGCTAGCTAAAATATTTCTTGCTTTTATTGCACTATCAACATAATCCCATTTCAATGGCTCTAATGGGTTGGCATGAACAGCAATCCAGTTATTATCATCTACTAGCGTCTCTGGTAGGTTTTGCAACCATCTCAATTGTTCTTTACTTAATATTTCTTGCGTTTTTTGTATTAATTTTCGATTGGGGTTACGAAAGTGTTTAATAGTTAGATTACCAGACACTCCAGCGTCATGATTTCCCATTACAGTTGGAATATTCCTACTCCTTATTAAATCAATACATTCAGACGGGAATGGTCCATAACCCACCACATCACCTAAGCAAACCCACTGGTCAGGCTTAAAAGTATCTATTTTTTTAACCACAGCTTCCAATGCAGGTAAATTCCCATGTACATCAGAGATAAGTGCTACTAAAGGCATAAATCATGCTAATTTGGATTTTAGAATACAAAATTAAGACAATTTAACTGTAATTAATAATAGTAAAGAGGAATAGTTTTTTTATCTTTATCTCTTATTTAATTACTAAGCCTAAGATAACAATCAAGAGATGCATTATAACGGAAATTCTCAGAACGGTTATAATTCCAATCAATCAAATTTTTCAGATCATCATCAATCAAATGTGGATGATGAGATAGATCTATTTAAAATAGTCAATTTATTACTCCTCAATAAATGGAGTCTAATTGGTATAACTGGAATTTTTTCGATTATTTCTATTTTTTACTCATTGAATCAAACCCCCATTTATGAAAGTACTGGAACTCTAATTGTTAGTGAAAGCAAAAATAGATACTCCTATGCTGGTGCAGGAATAGAAAATTTATTGACTACTACTTATGGCATTGGTGTTGGGAGTACTATTGCCAATGAGCTCCAAATAATGAGATCAAGGAAACTCAGCATTGAAGTAGCACCACGAATAATTAGCCAAGAATTTGATGAATACGGTCGTAAATTCCCAATTCTTTGGAGATCCTATCCTGATGATTCAACTACTGTACACATAGATACTGTTGCAATGAGGTTTAGAGGAAGTGCTCTATTTGAAAAGCGGGATAATGATGCGGACATAGTATCAATTTCATTTACCAGCCCATTACCTACTGAAGCTTCTGCTATTGTCAATATGACCATGGATGCTTATTCCTCACTTTCCACTAGTCAAAATAGGGTTATGGCAGTTTCAGCACTTGATTTTTTAAGAACAGAAAGAACAAAATTAGAAAACGATTTGGCTTCAACTGAAGACTCACTTCAGAAATTCATGGATCGAACTATGCTTATTGCGGTTGATCCACAAACTTCTGAATTAATTACTGCTATTGCTAAATTAGAAGTCGATAGGCAAAGTTTAGAGGTAGCGCTAGTTGCTGTTAATTCTGGAGTTAATCAGTATCAAAATCAATTAAATGAAATCAAACCCGGGCTAGCTGAGCAGTATTCAGATGCAATAGGACCAGTTATCGACAGGTATCAGTTCGCCCTTGCTGAATTAGAGACTAACAAACTATTATATCTAACTAAGAACCCGAATATTTCCCAAGATAATCCAGATATCTTTCGAATCAATAATGAAATTGAACAAGTAAAAGAGCAGATAAAAGATCGCACTAACAATTTACTTTCATCAGGGTCTGATCTGTATTTAAGCTTCTTAGGATCTGGCGAACTTGCAATTACTCAAAGAATTTCAGAGATCACTCAAAAACTTATTGACCTTAAAGTTCAACAAGAACAATTAAAAACTCAGGGCGTTGTTATAAATAGACGTTATAATGAATTAAATAATCGTTTTGAGGATCTTCCTACTGAGATGATACAATTAGCGCGTTTAAAAAGAGATGTACGCGTCAATGAGGAAATGTATTTACAAGTTTCTTCCCAATTTTCTGAGATGAGCTTATGGGAAAAAACTCAATTCGGATTAGGTCGCCCTTTGGACTACGCTATTCCTGCAGATATTCCTATAAAACCACAAAAAAAACTCATTGTTTTGATTGCAACTTTTTTCGGAGGTATTTTTGCTGTGGGTTTCATTTTTATTAGAGATATGCTTAATGACAAAGTTAATTCTACAGATAGCTTAAGTGAATATAAATTACCAATATTAGGAACTATTCCTGATTTTTCAATTCTAGATGGCTTAAACCCTAATGAAAGGCAGGTTATAGATGATCGATCTGTATCGAATCAATTAATTACTTTTTTGGATCATATCTCTCCAATATCTGAGGCTTATAGAAGGCTGCGAATAAATGTTATATACGCAAACCCTGATAAGGCTTATAAAGTTATCATGGTAACTAGTGCTACTAAAGGGGAAGGAAAAAGTACTGTTGCTGCAAATCTAGCTGTGACATTCTCAGAAGCTGAAAAGACGGTATTAATTATTGATTTGGATTTACGTCGCCCAACTCAGCATAAAATTTTTGGTGAAAATAGAGAACCTGGATTAACGGACTCTCTATTTGAGGCCATCAAAATCAGTGATATTACTAATGCGACTATTGCTCCAAATGTAGACCTTATCACAGTTGGTAAGAAAACGCCTGAACCTGCTATTTTTTTAGATAGTAAAAGACTAAAGCAACTAATAGATAAATTAGGTGAACGATATGATCACGTAATATTAGATACTGCTCCATACGGAATTATCTCAGATTCAGCTTCACTACTTAGATTAGTTGATGGTATCGTGGTTGTTTCTAGATTTAATGTTACCACAAAAAGAGAACTTTCGTTTACTCTTGAAGGTCTACAGCATTTAAATGCAGATGTTTTAGGGTTTGTATTGAATGCGTTCGATCCTAAAAAGAGTACGGATTACTATACTAATTACTCTTATTACAAACGTACTTACAGTGATTATTATCAAGAAGATAAAGCTTGATTTAGTTCTTAGTTGTGAGTGTTAAGTTGAAATTCTCAATTCTTAGTTGTTGGCTGTATGTAAATTTTGAACAGGAACTAATTCTGTTGGTTTTAGACCGAATACTTGGGACTGAAACTTGAGTATTAAAGAGTTTAGTACTTAAAACTAAATCAGATTGGGAGACTTAAGACTAAGCGAAAAGTTTCTAAATAGCATATAGCTAGATTCATAAGATCCTGAAACAATTTCAGGATGACCTGATGTTGAAACTGATATTGAATTCTAAATTCTTAGTTTTTAATTATTAATGTTTAGTTTTGAGTTGTCTACACTTGGTAATGAATTCTACACCCTAGCACTCTTATTTAATCACTTACCTAAAAACTAAACACTAATAACTCATCACTGCGCGAAGCGCACTAAATGATCATCCCCGCTCCAACAGTTACATTGGTAAATTCATCAATAATTATAATACTACCTGTCATTCGGTTTTTCTTATAGCTATCGTAAAATAATGGAACTGTAGTTCTAATCTTAATCCTACCAATATCATTTAACCCAATACTTTTATCACCTTCTTTCCTATGTAAAGAGTTGATATCTACTTTGTATTTGATTTCTTTTATAATACAACGCGCATCTCTAGTCGTATGTTTAATTGCATACTTCCCATTTAGTTGAAGTTCTTTTTGATCTAGCCAACAAACCATTAACTCAATATCTTGACCTTGTTCTGGCTGATTGTCTGGCTTAGCAAGCATATCACCACGAGATATGTCAATTTCATCTTCAAGAGTAATAGTAACCGACATAGGTTGAAATGCCTCAACTAACTCTTGTTCGTAATTTTGAATTGATTTAATTCTAGTTGTAAATCCAGATGGCAATGCTATAACTTCATCGCCTGGTTTAAAAACTCCACCTTGGACTCTACCAGAATAACCACGGTAATCAGGGAAATTAGCTGATTGGGGCCTTGTTACCCATTGTACTGGAAAACGGCAATCTACATGATTATAGTCACTGCTAACCTCAACATTTTCTAGTGTATAAAGCAAAGTAGAACCTTTATACCAATCCATTTTATCTGATTTATCGACCACATTATCACCATATAATGCACTAATAGGTAGATATTGAATATCTGGTACCGCAAGCTTTGATGAGAACTCTTTATATTGCTTTACCACTTTATCGAAGGCTTCTTCTTTATAATCAACTAAATCCATTTTATTTACACATAGTAAAATGTGTTTGATGCCTAGCAAGGAAGCTATAAAAGAATGTCTACAAGTTTGTTCAATTACCCCTTGCCTAGCATCTACAAGAATAATTGCAAGGTTGGAAGTTGATGCGCCCGTAACCATATTCCTAGTGTATTGGATATGACCCGGAGTATCTGCGATAATGAATTTTCTTTTTGGAGTAGAGAAATATCTATAGGCAACATCTATGGTAATACCTTGTTCTCGTTCTGCAGAAAGTCCATCTGTTAAAAGAGCTAAATTGGTATACTCATCTCCCTTTTTTCTGCTTGATTCTTCGATGGCTTCCATTTGATCTTCAAATATTGACTTTGAATCATATAGAAGTCTTCCAATGAGCGTGCTCTTGCCGTCATCTACACTACCAGCTGTAGTAAAACGCAGAAGATCCATGTTTAAATAAGCGTTATCGTCTAATGCAGTTTTTAGTTTTGATCCTTTTGTATTTGGTGATGAACTCATTTTAAATACTAGTTTTTAGTTTTTAGTGTCTGCTGACTGGTCTTTACAATAGCTGTTAGCAATCTTACTAACTCTAAGCATTTTTCGAACTCTTTAGTTGTATCAATTTTAATAGAGTCACTTTCCTTAAATAATCGCAGCCAAAAAAGTGACTCCCTTGCTTCTTTTGACGCTATTGCCATTTTATTAATAAAATCCTTTTTCGAAACAGCTGCCGCAGCTTCATTTACATTTGCACCGATGCTGGTACCTGCTCTTAGAATTTGTCTAGACAGGTCAAATTCCTTCTCTTTCTTTAACTGGTTATAAAGTTCCAAAGTCATTAATGCAAATTCGAATGATTTTATATAAATGGGTCCTTTGTTATTCATATCAAGTGATTTATTAGTGTATTTCTAGTAAGACCGTTAAGTATGCAAAACCTTACAACTAAACACTCAACACTAATAACTAAACACTGTCCGCACTTTGCGAGACTAAAAATATCCTTGTTTTTTTCTTTCTTCCATTGCTGCTTCAGATCTTTTATCATCAGCACGACCACCACGTTCGGTAACTCTTGCTGAAGCTACTTCCTGGATAATTTCTTCCAGCGATTCTGCCGAAGAAAGTACAGCACCAGTACAAGTAATATCGCCTATTGTTCGAAAGCGGATTTTTTTCTTAATAATCTCTTCGTTTTCGTAATTCTGGATATGTTCAGATTTAGCTAAATAAACACCATCTCTTTGGAATACTTCTCTTTGATGAGAAAAATAAAGCGATGGTATTTTTATGTTTTCAGCTGCTATATATTGCCAAACATCCATTTCTGTCCAGTTACTTAATGGAAAGATTCTAAAATGTTCCCCCATTTGTTTCTTTCCATTAAAAAGATTCCATAATTCAGGTCTCTGATTTTTTGGATCCCATTGTCCAAACTCGTCTCTATGTGAGAAGAATCTTTCTTTAGCTCTAGCTTTTTCCTCATCTCTACGTGCCCCACCAAATGCTGCATCAAATTTATGCTCCTCTAAACCATCAAGAAGTGCTGTTATTTGAAGGGTATTTCTGCTAGCTCTTGGACCTACTTCTTCTTTAACTTTTCCTTGATCTATTGCATCCTGAACACTTGCAACAAATAATTCTACTCCTAAATCAGCCATTAACCAGTCGCGAAACTCGATGGTTTCATCAAAATTATGACCTGTATCAACATGCATAAATGGGAATGGTATTTTACCTGGGTAAAAAGCTTTTCTTGCAAGATGTGCCATTACAATAGAATCCTTACCACCAGAGAATAGTAATACTGGTTTCTGAAACTGAGCCGCTACTTCTCTTATTATGTAAATTGCTTCGGATTCTATCTGTTGTAAATGGGTCAATTTATAAGAATTCATACGTCAATTTAAAACTTTATGCTTATTTAAATAACCAATTACTTTTTTAACCGCTTCATCTAATGAAATATCTGTTGTATCAATTTCAATATCTGGATTTTCCGGTGCTTCAAAAGGATCATCTAAACCAGTGAAGTTTTTTATTTCTCCTGCTCTTGCTTTAGCATACAAGCCTTTTACATCTCTACGTTCACATTCTTCATAGGGTGTAGAAATATAAACTTCAGTGAAGTCTTCACATAACTCACGTACAAAATCTCTAGCTTCTTTATAAGGCGATACAAAGGATGCAATTACAATTACCTTATGAACTTGTAAACGACTTGCTAAATATCCTACTCGCTTTATATGATTATTCCTTTCTTCTTTAGAAAAACCAGTTTTGGGGAATATATCACGAATTGCATCTCCATCAAGATGTTCAACTTCGTAGCCCTCTTCTTTAATAATCTTATAAACCACTTCTGAAATTGTGCTTTTACCGGAACCTGATAATCCAGTAAACCAGAGTACGGTGGGTTTCCACCTTTTTAATTCTAAATTCTCGATGCTCAATTTTTAATGTTTTTTGTTGCAGTTTTTACAATTGAAGTAAGCAAACGAACTAAATCTTCGACTTCTGCTAATTCATCTTTTACATCTATGGAAGTTAATTCACTGGCATGCAGTAGTCTTAACCAATATTTAGTTTCACGAGCTTCCTTTGAGGCAATAGACATTTTGTGAATGAAATCCTTTTTGGATTCACCGCTGGTAGATTCTTCGATATTAGCTCCAATGCTTGTTCCTGATCTCAATAATTGTTTTGAGATAATAAACTCTTTTTCAGTTACCAATCGACTGTATAAGTCAATAATCGATAATGAAAATTGAAAACTTTTTTCTTTAACAATATTCTCTTTCATAGCTATATTTTTACATAAGGGTTTACTGTAAGACTCAGCTGACAAGAAATCCTTACACATAAATGTATTAAGCATTGAGAATTCAAAATTCATAATCACATTAAAATCCCAAAACGAACGACTTATTCAACAAATCTTCTTTGTTATACCTTAATTCAGAGACATGAGTGCCGATTTTTGCCGAATTTCTATACACACAATCACCGGCAGCAACATCCCATTCCATAGTTGGTGCAAATCTTGGATAAAAATCTGCTAATCCTTCTGCAACTAAACAAATCTTAAGTGAACTCCCAGACTTAACTCGTTCAATTATATTGAGTTTTTCATTCTGTAAATAGTCTTCAAGTTCTTTAGAACCATGAGATCGACTTTCAATTAACCTTAATGGTTTTAATTTATCCGCTTTATCTGAATAAATCTGTTCTATAGGATTATCATCAACTTGTTTAAAAGAACCTTTCCCCTTTTCTGCAAAGTATAAGAGCTTCATTGTTGGAGTATATACCACCCCTAAAACTGGTTCCCCGTTATCAATCAGGGCAATATTTACAGTAAACTCCCCATTTCGTTTAATAAACTCTTTGGTGCCATCTAAGGGATCAACAATCCAAAATTTCGACCACTTTTTTCTCTCTGAATAAACTGGTACTCCTGATTCCTCTGAGATTATTGGAATCTCTGGAGTTAATTCTTTTAAACCATCTACAATAATATGATGCGCAGCTATATCAGCTTTAGTCAATGGTGAGTCATCTTTTTTTGATGTGATCTCCATGTCTTCTGTATAAAACTCTAAAATTTTAACTCCGGCCTTTTTGGCCAATCCTATAACAGCGTTAAGCATCTATTTTATTTAGCTTCAGAAACTCCAAATTTGAGGAACTAAAGATATGGTTATTGTCGCAACGATCAAATTCAATGGAAGCCCAATTCTAAGGAAATCGGTGTATTTATAATTCCCAGGGCCATAAACCATGAGGTTAGTCTGATACCCAACAGGAGTAGAAAAGCTTGCTGATGCTGCCATAATAATTACCATTGCAAAAGGAATAAAGTCGACCCCTAAAGATTGTGCAATTGAAAATGCAATTGGAAATATTAACACTGCAGCCGCATTGTTGGTAATAATTTCAGTTAAAGCCCATGTTATGAAATAAGTAAATATAAGAGCTGTAATTGGATTCGAACTTGCATATAAAAGTAAATTAGATGCTAAATATGTTGCAACTCCAGTTGAAGTTAATGCGCTTCCAATACCAAGTGACGAAGCTATTGCAATTAGTACTCTCCAGTCAACCGATTCTAATGCTGCAGAATATCTTATAGCTTTAGTTATCACCATAAATCCACCGGCTAAAAAAGCTGCCTGAAGCATACTTAAAGTTCCTGTACCTGCCAATAATACCAACCCGGTAAGAATTAAAATGGCTACCCAAGCTTTTTCAAACTGAACTGAAGATGATCCTACTATAGGGCTTATTAAAAAGAAGTCATTCGAGTTCCTATATTTTCTTTGGAATGAACTTTTTGTCTCTATCAACAAAGTATCTCCCGTTTTTAACTTTATATCCCCAATTTTCTCTTTAATTCGTACACCACATCTTGATACCGCGAGAACAACTGCGTTATATCTGTCTCTAAACTTACCCTCCTTAATTGTTAGTCCTTTTAATGGATTGGAATTAGAAACTACAGCCTCAATTAGTACTCTATCTTTCTTAGGAGTGTCTAGTTTAAATACTTGATTTGTTGCAGGTATCAAACCTTGGATATTTTGAAGATCGACTATCGAATCTACAATTCCAGCAAAAATAAGTCTGTCTTCTACTTTTAAAATTTGGTCAGGTCCTACTGCAGGAATTATTTGTTCGTCTCGATGTATTTCTACAAGAAATAAACCCGGTAATTGTCTAAGACCTGCTTCTTGTATAGATTTATTTACAATTGGACTTTTAGCAAGAACCATCATTTCAATGGTATATTCTCTTGGGTCTTTAAAGCTTTCAAATGCTTCTCCACGTGATGGAAGTAACTTATCCCCAAAAAGAACAAGGTAAATAAAACCAGCTATTGCACAGGGAACCCCAACCCAGGCAGGTTCAAAAAGTCCTAGAGCTCTTGTACTTCCTTCTTCAATTAATAATCCATTAAGAATCAAGTTCGTACTGGTTCCGATTAAGGTACAGGTTCCACCAAGTATGGCTGCATAACTTAAAGGAATTAGAATTTTTGAAACAGGAATTTGCGCTTTCCTACTCCAATGTTCTAAAGAGTGGATAAAAGAAGCTACAATAGGAGTATTATTTAAAAATGCACTCATCACCATTACGGGAAGCATAATTCTGGTTTGAGCACCGCGAACTGTTTTAGTATCACCCATTACTTTTTGAGTAATGTACTGTATGGTTCCCGTTTCTTTAAGCCCAGCTGCTACTACATATAAAACAGCTACTGTAAGCATCCCTTCGTTCGAGAAACCAGATAGTGCAGCTTCCGGTGATACAATACCGAAGATTAACAATAAAGCTAATCCACCAAGCAGTATCATATCTACCGAATAATTAGTGGCGATAAGAAATAGAAGGCATCCAATAATTACGGAAACGACCGCCCATCCGTCAAAAGTCATATAAAAGGAATTAGAAATTCGTATAAATATATAACATTAGAAATTGAGTTAAAGAATTTTTAACGAACATAAATTCTGGCTTGAATTCCCAAGAAACTTCTTTTATTTCCTTGAATTTCACCAAGTCCACTACTTAGGGTTTGGGCATCCTCCACAGTTGTGACTGAATATTTAAACCAAAATTGGAGATACTCAGTAGCTTCATATTTCAATACAGTGTACAACCTATCCCCTTTATCACTTAAAACAACGTTAGATAAAACATACAAAAGATCATTCTCAAACTGATAAACTCTTGTATTGAAGCTATCCGTATCAAAGATGGTAACTCGAGTATCAATTTGAAGCTTTCTGGAAAGTTGAAGTCTCAAATCTTGATATATCAAAAACCCAGATTCCGACTCTTCTCCTGCTCCTTCATATCGGACAAATTCAGCCCTTGAGCGTAATCTTATTTTTCGATTTGGGATGTATTCTGTTTGTATTCGAATACTAGATCTTTTCTCTTTTCCTAGTAATCGCTCTTCTCTACCAAACTCACTTTGAGTGATATACTCGTCATCTTTTATCTCTGACCTGATAAGAATATAGGCATTCAGAGTCCTAGTAATATTACCTTCAATCAAAGCTAACATATCATAGCCTTGGGTTGATTGAGTTGTTCCAAAACGTGGTGCTTCAAAAGTGTATTGATCCACATAAGCACTGATTGAATATCTATTCATAAAACGATGTTTTATTCCTGCATATAATCCAGTCTCATTATTTGGATCACCAGAAGATTCTCCAAATCCATTACCTAGAAATGATTGGAAATCTTTTTGATAGTTTCGATACAACAAAGCTATATCAGTTCTGAACCCCATTGGAGCTTCAATTCCTGCAACTCCTCCAATGCCTCCATTTTCACTTCTAGCTGCTTCTCCAAAAATTAAAGAACTCCCGATTAACCCTCGATAATCGATTCCAAACACTGAGTTTGAATTCCCTTCAAAGGAATATAAATCACTTGTTGAACTTCCTTTACCAATGTAGCTACTGAAATCAGTTACATAACCTGTTAATCCAATAAGCCCAAAGGGAGTATCTGTTCTTATTCTTCCGCCAATTGTTTGTTGATCAATGTTATTTCTACGATCTATCTCTGATTGAGTACGATGAAAACCACTCGAAGATGGGAATCTTGTAGTATCTCCTTGAATTTCAGATGCTGTTCTTGGCTTATCTGAGTAAAAAGCAGTGAATTGGATTTGTTCTCCATAGGTTGCAGCAATTCCCTTAAAAAAATCCGTCTCTTGAGCTGAGCCATATGGCCTAACTCCTCTCTCATTCTTGCTCATTGTTCCCGTTACTTCACGACCTTTCCCAAATGCTCCACCTGTCCATATAACTAATCCTTGTCCAAAGCTTAGACTATAATCACCAACAACTAAACTTTTTAACTTTCCATTATTTATAAGAGCTAAATGCCACGAATTATAATCAAAATCAGAAACTCCATTAAGTTTCTCACCAGCATCTTTCTCTTGAGTTAGATTTATTGAAAGATGATTACTTTGTAATCGAAATCGTTGATAATATTTAACCGGATTCCCGAGGTAACCACCTAAAGAATCTGGTCTCATAAAGCCTTCTTGTGTCTCAAGATTTTGTTGAAATCTCGATATAACTTCGATTTTATTTCCAGTTAGCCAATACTTAGGATTATTATAAAAATATCTAAATCTATCGCCTGAATCTCCTATGCTAACATATGGTCGCATTCTTTGATAGGTTGCTATACCAATCCCTTTAACTTTTTGAAGCTCTCTTACACTTTCAAATGGTTTTGTTTTACGATACTCGATTACAGCTTTAGCAATTAACAGATTAAATCCTGGAATTTGTAGAAATTCACTAATTCCTGCAGCGTTTATGTTAATTGGATTTGCAGCAAGATCTTCTAAAAACTGAGAGAACTGATCTCCTGTTAACCCTGATTCTTCGGTATCAAGTTCTTCAAAGGCTTCCTCAAGTTGCCTTTCAACTTCAACTTTAGATGTATCCTGGGCAAATGTAAGTGGGGATATCAACCCAGATAAAATGAGAATTATGACTTGAGCCCGTTTCATAACTAGAACTTAAATAAAAGATCAAAACCTGGACTTATACCCAATAACTGATGTTGCTGAATAGCAAAGTTAACATCCCAAAAGTCTTTCCCATAGCCAAGTCCAAATGAATAGGTAATGGGTTCAGTAGTTATCCCAATTCTCCCTTTTAACTCTTGGATAATTGTAAGCTCAAGACCCCCTCTAAAAGAAACTGGAAAACGTACATCTTTTACTATATCCATCATAAATAGAGCACGATCTTCAATTATATAGCTAAAGCCAATGCTCAGGTCGCGATACAAATCTTCATTTGTACCCGAAAATTTATAGGAAGGTTTATTGAGGTTCGTAGCTTTTGCTCCGATCCAAAATTTTTCCACTAACTTAGCAGCAATACCAACATCAACTCCGAGTGCTCCACCCGATCCATAAACCCCACCAAATGATATATGATTATAATTTATTATTAATCCGAAATGTAGCTGCTCCCATTCATTTTTATACCCTAAACGAACTCTAGTTTCATTAAATACAGTATCTCCATATCGATGAAACCCAAGTGCTAAAGCACCAATACTTGTAGGTAGACTTCCAATTGCTGCCATATCTGTAATGTCAGCGAAGCAATAATTTCTTACTCCATAAAAGCCTAAAGATGGCTCACCTGATTTTAAAAGCGCAGGATTTGAGAATAAGGACCAAGAATAATCCACTAAACCAGTGGTTGCATGCCCAAGTCCAAGTCCTCTCGCTCCCATCGAGATTTGACCAAATACACTTGTACTAATCCCAAAAAAAATGATTATAAAAGAAATTTTATATCGAATAAAACGTATTCGTATCATAGGCTTAAGTTTTCTATCAACAACATGATATATCATACTCTAATAAAAAAAGTGCTTTCTTCAAAATTTTATCTATTTATAATATTGTTTTTTCTTCCTTTGCCCCTAATCGGTCAAGAATTTGATTGCGATGTAATTGTAGATGTAAAGAACCTTGAAGGGAACTCTTTTCAATATGTTAAAGCATCTCTAGAGGCCGATATTGAGAATTATATAAACGAATATCGGTGGACTGAAATAGAGTTTACCGAACAAGAACGAATTACTTGCCAAATAAATATCGTGCTAACGAGTGGTGATCAGGACTTTAACTTCTCTGCCGAAACAATTCTATCTGCTCGCAGACCTATATATAACACAACTACTCAAACAAATACACTTATTGCTGGTGATCAGGCGTGGCAATTTTCTTACCCTCAAGGAAGAAGTTTAATTCATGATGAACTTCAGTTTGAAGGACTCACAGGATTTATTGACTACTACATATACCTTCTGTTAGGTTACGATTTTGATAGTTTTTCTCCTTTGGGAGGAACTACTTATTTCGAAAAAGCTCAAAATGTAGTTGATCTTGCTCAAAACGAGCAAGCTATTGGTTGGACAAGAAATAGTAATAACCAACGTAACCGTTTTGTATTGATAACAGACTTGTTAAACAATAATTACCAACCTCTTCGTAATGCTATTTATACCTATCACCGATTGGGATTAGATACATTTACTCAAAATCCCGAATCAGCACGTCAACAAGTTCTAGAAACACTTAAAGAAATTCAATCTGCTAAGCGCCGGTCTACTAGTAATTATCTCTATGACCTCTTCTTTGATACAAAGTCGAAAGAAATAACGAATATTTTTATTGACGCAGATAGTCGTGTTAAGCTTGAGGCCTATAATATCTTACGGGAAACTGATCAGGGGCATTTAAGCGAATACGATCAATTACAGAATTAGTGTAAAATTCTATTCATTCTCCTGAACATTTTGGGAACCATTTTGTATATTATTTACTTGAAAAAAGCGGTTCCACAACCTAAAACATCAAGACGAAAATACGGATCGAATGAAATTTTACGTATGTATTAAAATGGTGCCCGATGTATATGCACCTTTCCAAATTAAAGAAGGTGAATTAATAATGGATGCTGATCGAATGGTGCTCAATGCTTACGATGCATCCGCTGTTGAAGAAGCTCTTGTTTTAAAAGAAAATCATGGAGGCGAAGTTGAGGTAGTTTGTATTGGCTCAACGAAAGCATCTGAAACTATTCGAAAAGCCTTAGCTATGGGCGCCGATAAGGGAACTCACATTCTTGTTAGTGGTAATGAAGATTTCGACTCGGGAAGTTATGCTAACATTCTTTCAGCTTTCTTCAAGAATCAAGAGTATGATATACTATCTCTTGGTAAGCAATCCCAGGATACTGACTCAGGTCTAACAGGAAGTATGCTTGCAGAACTTCTTGATCTACCATATGCTACAAATGCAGTTGGATTAGAAGTTGAAGATGGTAATCTAATTGTTAAGCGTCAAGGTGATACAGGACAGGAAATGATTTCACTTCCAACACCTTGTGCTGTAACATGTTCTAATGATATGAATGAACCTCGTATCCCGAATTTAAAAGGTATTATGGCTTCAAAACGTAAGCCAATTGATACCATTGATCTAGCCTCACTTGGATTAAGTGATGTGGAACTTTCATCGAACTCAAAAGTTGTTTCTTTTGAACATAAACCTGAGAGAAAAGCAGGCCAGAAGTTTGAGGGTGAAGCCGAAGAAATTGCACGTTCAGTAGCACAATTACTCGATACTGAAGCAAACGTTATTTAGAAATTATAAATGTCGAATGTTTAATCTTGAGTTTCATTTCATTTCGAACTTAAATGAGATATCAATTGAAAATTGAGCATTCCTAATTCAAAGTTAAAAATGAGTTCCATACTTACTTATATCGCCATTTCAGAAGGTAAAATTAAACGATCATCTCTTGAAGTATTATCAAGGTGTAAATCTATAGCAGATGCTAATGGTTTAAGTTGTGAAGCTGTAATTATCGATGAAAAAGCTTCAACATATACCGATTCTGTACAGAAATATGGTGCTTCTAAAATCCATATAGTTGAAGATTCAGTATTTAGTCAACATAGAAACGCTCCTCTTCTATCGGCTTTATCAAAGGTGATGGAAATTTCTAAACCAAAAATTGTTGTTTTTGCATCAACAGAAGGAACTAAAGATATTTTAGGAGCTCTTGCTGCTAATCAAAAAGCAGGTGTTGTAGCTGATGTTTCTTCATTCGAAATGACATCTACTGGTGTATCAGCTAAACGCCCATTAATGGCTGCAAAAGTAGTCGGTAATGTAGAAGTTACAGGAGATACTATTCTTGTATCTGTTCGTTCTGGCTCTTATGATCTCGTTGAAACACCAGTTACCGCTGACATTTCGACTGTTGATATTTCTATTAACGAAGGTGACTTGAAAGCTAAACTTCGAGAGATTATTTCAGCTACTGGTGACACCATTGACTTAAATGAAGCTGAAGCAATTGTTGCCGCAGGTCGTGGTGTTAAAGATGAAGAGGCTAAAAACTTAATTTCAGAACTCGCTAGAGTATTAAATGCTGGAATTGGTGCATCAAGGGCATTGACAGAAGCTGGTGTTTACGATCCTAGTTTACAAATTGGACAAACAGGGAAAGTTGTATCACCTCAACTTTACATTGCAGTAGGAATTTCTGGTGCAATTCAGCATGTAGCTGGAATGACTAATAGTAAAGTGATTGTAGCCATCAATAAAGATCCTGATGCTCCGATTTTTGAAGTAGCTGATTATGGTATTGTTGGTGACTTGTACAAAATTCTACCAGCATTCATTGATGAATTAAAAAAAATTAAGTCGTAATTATTAATGCTAAATGCTGAATTTTAAATTTCATTTATGGAAGATAAATTTGACTGTATTGTAATAGGTGGTGGTGTTGCAGGACTTGCAGCAGCAATGACTCTTGCACGAAATAATATGAAATTTCTCCTTATTGAAAGAGGAGAGTTTGCAGGTGCAAAAAATGTATCTGGAGGGGTTTTATGGGGAAGTGATCTTGCTAAACTAGTTCCTAATTATTGGGAAGAAGAAGATGGTGGATGGGAGCGTTTTATTAATCATCGTCGACTCACCTTTATGGATGAGCAATCTACTTTTTCACTCGACTTCAAGTCAAAACATTTTAATGAAACACCTTATTCAGGCGTCGTTGTTCTTCGTTCTAAATTCGATAACTGGCTTTCTGGGAAACTCCAAGAAGCAATCGATGCCAGTGATTATGCGATGGATTCATTTATCGCAACTAACATCAAAGTTGATGAAATTTTGATGGAAGATGGTAAAGCTATTGGTATAAAAACTGGAGAAGACGAATTTCATGCTGATTCGGTAATTATTGCTGAGGGAGTTAATAATCTTCTTACACGTCAAGTTGGGCTGCAAGATAAATATGTTCCTGCTGATCATATGCTCACAGGAATTAAAGAAATTATCCGTTTCGATCAACAAGTACTTGAAGATCGGTTCCAACTTAATGGCTTGAGCGGAATGAGTAATGAATTTGTGGGCTGGGCAACTGATGGTGTGGAAGGTGGTGGATTCCTCTACACAAATCGCAATACTATTTCTTTAGGCTTAGTATTAGGAATTAAAGACCTCCGTGAAAAAAGAAAAAGTCCACAAGATTTATTAAACCACTTCAAAACACATCCTACAATTGCAGATGCCATTAAAGGTGGTGAAATCGTAGAATATTCTGCTCATGTAGTTTCATCTGGAGACTCAAGAGCAATGCCTAAAGAATTATATAAAGATGGAATTCTTATTGTTGGTGAAGCGGCTAATTTATTGATGAATGCTGGAAAAGCAATTCAAGGTATGGATTATGCAATGCGTTCTGGAATACTAGCAGCAGAAACGATCGTAAAAGCAAAAGCTAAAAATGATTTTAGCTCTGCTACATTAAAGGAATATCGTAAAGCGATGGACGAAAGTTATGTAATGAAAGACATCAATAATTTCCAAGATGCTGTTCATCTACTCCATACTGATACGATGCAAAATAAAGTACCTAATTTAGTGTGTGACTTTGGCCGTCAGTTCTTCACTATTAAAAGTGAACCAACTCCAAAATCTGAAAAAATGTTACTTGGAGCTATAAAGCGGCATTCCTCTCTTTGGGAACTCTTACAATTAGGATTTAAAGCGAGGAAATCATTATGAAATTACTCAAACTCACAGAAAGACTTGGCTTGGTTAGCTATCGAAATCAAGCGAAATCAGAAATCAAACCTCACATCATCGTTGATACCGACATCTGCAACTCAGGATGTCCTCACAAATGCACAACCTGGGTTTGCCCAGCAAATTGCTACACTATGGACGAACATAATAAAGTCCATTTTCAAGTGGAGGACTGCATCGAATGTGGAACCTGCATGTATGCTTGCGACCAAGGAGCAGTGGATTGGAACTATCCCGATCCTGAAATTGGCCGCGGTGTAAACTGGAATTTTGGATAGAAATAAGACATAACTCTTTTCTAGCCCTTTTATAATTATTTAAAAAAACAACAATGATGGAAACTACTATTGAACAAGGTCTTTCTTTTGAATTGAATGAAGATCAAAAAATGATTCGCGACAGTATTAAAGACTTCGTGGAAAGGAATGTTGCCCCCACTGCTATTGAACGTGATAACAGTAAGAAATTCCCTATGGAAATTGTGAAGCAGCTTGGAGAGATGGGAATGTTAGGCATTTATCATCCTGAACAATATGGAGGAGGCGGTTTTGATACGTTAAGCTTTTGCCTTGCTCTTGAAGAAATTGCTCGATGGGATGCGTCGCTCGCACTTACTGTTGCTTCTCATACTTCGCTAGGAACTGGACATATTGCTATTGCTGGTAATCACGATCAAAAATTGAAATATATGCCAGAACTATGCTCTGGTGAAAAGCTTGGTGCATGGTGTTTAACAGAACCTGGATCAGGAAGTGATGCTTCTGGTATGAAGACGGTTGCGGTAAAAGAAGGTGATCATTACATCATTAATGGTTCAAAGATTTTTATTACCCAAGGTTCAGTTGGGGATATTTATGTAGTTCTTGCAAAAACAGATCCTACTAAAGGGACTAAAGGTATAAGTGCATTTATTGTTGAAAAAGAATGGACTGGTGTTTCTTCTGGGCCTGGAATGCACAAATTAGGCATGAATTCATCCGACACAAGTGAAGTTATTCTAGAGAATGTGAAAGTTCCCGCTGAAAATCTTCTTGGTGAAGAAGGCATGGGATTTATCGATACGATGAAAGTTCTTGATGGTGGTCGTGTTGGAATTGCCGCACTATCGGTTGGAATTGCTCGGGGCGCTTATGAAGAGTCTCTTAAGTATGCTATGGAGCGTAAACAATTTGGAACTGCTATAGGGAACTTCCAATACATGGAAGGCAAACTAGTTGATATGGCCACTGAAATTGAAGCTGCTCGTTTGCTTGTATGGAGAGCTGCAACGTTAAAGGATCAAGGAAAACCATATACTACAGAAGCATCTATGGCAAAACTATTCTCTTCTGAACTTTCTGTACGGGCTTCCCTTGAAGCTGTCCAAATTCATGGCGGATATGGATATACCAAAGAATATCATGTAGAACGTTTCCTAAGAGATTCTAAATTAATGACTATTGGAGAAGGTACTTCTGAAGTTCAACGATTAGTAATAGCTCGAGAATTGAAGAAAAGTCTTTAATAATTATGAATTCTAAATTTTGATTTTTGAATTAAGCACTTAAAATTTCACTTATTTAACTTATTTAACTTATTTAACTTATAAGAAGAACTTCTTACACTTATTTGTAACGAACTAATCATTTTTAAAAATGTCCAAAAATCTATTCAATATTGACGATGCATTTCTTTTCGAGGCTGAACTGAACGAAGAAGATCGTCTGATTATGGAAACTGCCCGAGATTATGCTCAAGCTAATCTAGAACCTCGAGCCCTTAAAGGAAATACGGAAGAATATTTCGATCGTAGTATTGCTAAAGAAATGGGTGACATGGGCTTGCTTGGCATCAATATTCCAGAAGAATATGGTGGAGCAGGCGCAAGTTATACCGCCTATGGATTAGTAGCCCGTGAAGTTGAGCGAGTTGATTCAGGATATCGTTCATTTATGAGTGTACAGTCATCGCTTGTGATGTATCCAATCTCAGTTTTTGGTACTGAAGAACAAAAGCATCGCTTTATTCCAAGGCTTGCAGCTGGTGAAATAATCGGTTGTTTTGGGTTAACTGAACCAGATCATGGTTCAGATCCTGGCTCAATGGTTACTACTGCTGTAAAAGTAGATGGCGGGTGGAAAATGAATGGTGCCAAAATGTGGATTACAAATTCACCTATTGCTGATGTAGCTGTAGTTTGGGCAAAAGCAAAAGAAAGTAAAGATGATGAAGGTGTAATTCGAGGTTTCTTAGTTGAAAAAGGTATGAAAGGATTTTCAGCGCCTCATACTAAATATAAAATGAGTTTAAGGGCATCAGAAACAGGTGAACTTGTATTTGACGATGTCTTCATCCCAGATGAAAATGTATTCCCAGATATACGTGGACTTAAAGGTCCATTTATGTGTTTAAATAGTGCTCGTTATGGAATTTCATGGGGAACAATTGGGGCAGCTGAATTTTGTTACCAGAAAGCACGACAGTATACCTTAGATCGTAAGCAGTTTGGAAAGCCATTAGCTGCTAATCAGCTTATACAAACTAAGCTAGCAAACATGCTTACCGATATTACGACTATGCAATTGCTTGTACTTAGATTGGGTAAACTAAAAGATGAAGGTAGAGATCATCCTTCAATGACTTCTCTAGCAAAACGTAATAACTGTGGAAAAGCATTAGACATCGCTCGTATATCAAGAGATATGCACGGTGGAAATGGAATCGTGGGAGATTATAGAATTATCCACCATGTTATGAATCTCGAATCTGTAAATACCTACGAAGGTACTTATGACATTCATGGTCTAATTTTAGGACGAGAAATTACAGGTATTCAATCCTTTACTCCAAAGGGGTAAATAGATATCTAAAGATAACGTCACTAATTATACGGTATTGACTATGCAATTGTCCATATTCAATAAGATACTCCGAAACTCTTAAGTCGATGGGATTCATGGTCTATTAAATATGATATCATTTAAAGTAAATCTCAATAATTCATATTTGTCAGATTATTTTAAGTGTGTATCTTTGTTAAGAATTTAATCCCACCAATATGATCAACAAAGTACTTCTCGCCCTACTCGCAGCTTTAGTAATTCTTCAGGTCTTTCAAATTGATAAAGAAAATCCAACTTCCGATCCTTCTCTTGATTTTATTGCAATGTACCCTCCTTCTGAAGAAGTGGCTACAATTTTAAAAACTGCCTGCTACGACTGTCATTCTAATCAAACTGAATACCCTTGGTATACATACACACAACCATTAGGATGGTGGATCGCCGATCATATTGATCATGGTAGAGACGAATTAAATTTTTCAGAATTCGGGAATTATAGTCCACGAAGAGCAGATCATAAATTAGAAGAAGGTGTTGAATATGTTGAAGAGCAAGAAATGCCACTTCCATCTTACACCTATGCTCATTGGGATGCTGATTTAACTAATGAACAAAGAGAAGTTCTTATAAATTGGTTTAAAGAACTTCGCCCAATTACTTATCCCGATAGTATTAGAGCCATAGATGATGCAGAGCGTGCCCGACAAAGAGCCGCTCAAGAAGCTGGGGATTAAATTTCTCTTCCGATTGATTTATTAACGATCTATTGTTAATAGTTTTTAACTTTACTACCCTTTTCATTTTTTAAGTACCCTTTTAAAAAAGCTCAATATCGAACTAGGGGTTTTCATCATTCCGCGTGTATTAGCTATAAATAGGTATTTTTATGGTATGGTATCTCAAATTTATCAGCTCGATTCTATTTTTATCATTTCTTTTTGGTTCATGTGACAAAGTTGGTGTAACTGATGAATTTGAATTTCAAGAAAGTGAAGAAGCGGCAGTTCTGAATCATTTCTTAACAATTCCAGACCAAGTGAATAACTACTCAGATCCAGATCTGCCCGCTTTCTTCAATCTTCTACCAAACATAGAACAAGTTAACACCCCTAATGATAATCCAGTTACCGATTGGGGGCAACACTTGGAAGAGTGCTTTTTTATGATGTGAATCTCTCTGCAAATAATACCATCTCATGTGCATCTTGTCATGTTCAATCGTCCGCATTTTCTGATAATAACATTCTTAGCGAATGATTTGATGGAGGTTTAACAGGTCGAAATTCAATGGGCTTGTCAAATTCTATGTACTATGAAAACGGCCATTTTTTCTGGGATGAACGAGCCGGTTCGTTGGAAGAACAAGTTCTTATGCCAATTCAAGATTCCGTTGAGATGGGTTTAAGTTTGTCAGAACTTGAAAGTAAAGTAGCCGATCTTCCATATTACCCTATATTGTTTTCTAAGGTATTTGGTGATGAAGAAGTATCTTCAGAGCGAATAGCATTAATCTTATCTCAATTTGTTCGTTCAATTGTTTCTTATCAATCAAAATATGATGATGGTAGAGCTCAAGTGAACCGACCAGTGGATAATTTCCCTAACTTTTCTGATTCAGAGAATCTTGGTTAAAGAGTTTTCTTCTCAAATCAAACAGAATGCTCAAGTTGCCACACATCTGATATTTTTGTTGGTGATGAATCTCGAAATAATGGATTAGATGCTTTCGTAACGGATATTGGTTTAAGAGAAGTGACCGGAAGGAATCAGGATAATGGAAAGTTCAAGTCTAGTTCACTTAGAAATATAGAGCTTACAGCTCCATATATGCATGATGGTCGTTTCGAGACTTTAGAAGAAGTAATAGAACATTAAAATTCCGGAATTCAAAATAGTCCTAATCTAGATAATAGATTACGTACTAGAAATGGAAACCTATTCAAATGAATCTAAGTAATGAAGAGAAAGCGGCACTAGTCGCATTTATGAAGACATTAACTGACTATGAGTTATTAAGAGACGAGAAATTCTCCGACCCATTTGTCATTAAGTAATATACTTGTACCCCGAAAACCAAAAGGTGTAGGTGTAAAAGCTTGCACCTTTTTCTTTTAATTCAAGATTTTTTCAATAACTTCGGTTATTATTTTGATACTTTAGTTCACGTAAATGAACACGAGTTATTAGGAATAATTAGACGGAACTACTTTAGGGGATTTGCTGCTATTATCCAGCATTTATATTACGAAATAAATTATCATATGAACATAAATAAGAATCTTTTTCAAAGCTTTTCTGCATTCTTACTTTCAATTTTATTAATTACATCTATAAGCACGTTCGCCCAAGATTTGACTCGTACAAATGTAACTTTTGACAATGGTCGCTTCACATTACATGGTGAATTAGTAATTCCAGATACTTCTGATAATGCCCCAGTTCTAATATTTTTAGTTGGCTCAGGAGCTAATTCTTCACATCGAACCCTTTACAAAGATTTCGTAATTCAGAATATTGAAAATCTATTCTTAGACCAAGGTGTAGCCATCCTATATTTTGACAAACGCGGTATTGGTAAATCCGATGGACGTTGGCAAAGAACTGATTTATATGAAAGAGCTTCTGACACCAAAGCTGCTATCGATTTTCTAAAGACTCAAGGAAGGATTAACTCGTCAAGAATCGGCGTTATTGGTCATAGTCAGGGTGGATGGGTTGCTCAAATTGTTGGCGATCGATATAGAAATGATGTGAAGTTTATTGCTTCACTTGCTGCCCCTACTTTTGATGTGAAACTACAACTCACAAATGATTATTACAGCCGATTCTTATGTGAGGGGACTGAAGAAACTAAAGCGTTTGATAAAGCTAGTAAGAAAGCACAGTCTGATATAAATTGGGTTACATGGTTTCCAGTCACAAAAGAATGGAGACAATTAAGAGAAATAAGTGATTTTGATCCTGCCCCACATCTACTTGAATTAGATATTCCATCTCTTTTTGTATTTGCTGAAAATGATTATTTCGTTTATCCCGGGTGGGCTATTGAAGCCTTAAATGATACTTTTGAACGTAATGTACCTGAGAACTTCAACCTTCAAATAATCCCAGCAGCTAACCACGATTTCAGGTTAGCTGAGATGTGCTCATCAGATAATTTAGCGAAGCTTGAACCCTATTCAGATTACTTCCAGGAAGTATTCAAGTCTTGGGTGTTGAGCAACCTTTAAAGTTCTCGAATCCAAATATTTCTAAACTGCATTGGATCACCATGATCTTGTAATGCAATTGGAAGTTTAGATTCATGAGCTATATAATATGGTGTTCCGATGTAGCAGGTAGGCCCTAATAACTCAACATTATTTTGCACAAGTACTCCATTATGAAACACTGTTAATTTAGCAGGAGATACTAGTGTACCTATTTCTGAAAATTTTGGAGCCATAAAAATAATATCATATTTCTGCCATTCATCAACTGGTTTGGAAGCATTAACTAAAGGGATATGCTGTTTATAGACTGAACTAGCCTGACCATTACTATAAGTTGGATTTTCATATGAATTCAATATTTGAACTTCATACATCCCCATAAAGAATACTCCACTATTACTATAACCTTGCCCCGATCTATTTTCTGCTTTTGGAGCTAACCATTCTATATGGAGTTGAACATCACTAAATCCCTTTTTTGTTTCTATAGGGCCAGTTCTAGGTTTAACTGTAAGTACTCCATTATTGATATCCCATTGAGCCGGAGTGCCATTTCCATCAGCTCGAAGTGTTGGAATAATATCTTTCATATCAATCATGCTAGCACCTAATCCTATCTGCTGGCTTTGCCACATTGTTAGATCAGAGCCATTAAATAATATGATTGCATCAGAGGGTGCTGAATTACCTTCACCTGGAGTTACTTTATTTAGCTCTTTATATAGTTCTGTAGCCTCTGGAACTCGTTGATGAGCATAAAGTGAGGTTATTAAAAATAGGCTTCCAATAATTAGACTGATTTTTTTTATCATTTTTTTCTATTTGATTTATGACTATCAGAATATAAAAATTCTAATGTTTTTTAAGTTTGGCAAAAATCTATTACCAAGTTGACTGCCAATAAATCTTTTGAATGATGTCACCTTGTACAATTCGATCTACAACTTCCATCCCAGTAATTACCTCTCCTATTATTGTATATCGACCATTTAAATGTGGTTGCCACTGATTCATCACAAAGAACTGACTTCCTTCCGTGTCGGTACCTGCACTTGCTATTCCAACTTTCCCTCGTTCATAATGCATTGAGCTAGCTTCTGTGGGAACAACATAATCAGGCCCTCCAAATCCATCTTGAGTTTCAATATCACCTCCCTGAATTACAAAATTTGGAACAACCCTGTGAAATGGTACTCCACGATATGCTTTCTCTTTTACCAATCGCTGAATCCCTGAAATTGTAGCGGGAGCATTTAGCACATCAAATTGGATTTTCATATCACCTTTGTTGGTTTCTATTACTAAAATAGGATACGCACCCAGCCAGGTAAGTCTTTTCCAATCTGGTGAACGAAATTCAGTAGTAGGGCTTTCTCCCTCTGGAATTTCCCAACCTTGATTTCTCAATGTTTGATTTAAGGCAGCATTATTCTTTCCGGATAAAGAGTCAATTAATTCAGACGATTCTTCTTCAAAACGTTCTTTTAAAACAGAAGTTATTGCCTGATATACTTCAATGTCTTCTGGTAAATTGAACCGAGATAATAAATCTTCAAAAAGTGAGTACTCTGAATCTGCTATTATTTCTTGATCTCTGAATAATGAACCCATCACAAAAATCATAGATCTATCAGCAGTTTTCATATTAGTTTTTACAAGGTTCTGAACAATAGGTAATTGGATTACTTTTACTGAATCTGAAGTATTCCCCCACCAACTATTCAATTCTTGAAGTGCAAAAAATCTAACTAATCTATTTTCTGATTCGGTATCAGATTCAATTAACCCTACCATTTCTTCTTCTGTCAAGATTTTAGCCAGAACGTCATATTTCAAAGGAAGTAAATAAGGGTTTCCTTCACTAAGTTCATAAACCAGTTCTTTATACTTTTTCGGATTCTGAATAGCATTCAATGCCTCTAATCGCAAATTTGATTGTACACCTCGAATCAAGCCTATTTTATTTAGAATAGCCTTGTCTAATTCTCCATTCAAATCATCTTGATTCGCTGAAATTGCATTAAGAGCTTCAATTTTTACATTTGTGTTTACATGATCAAGTAATCCATTCAATACAACCGAAGCATGCTTTGTAAGCTCATATCTTCCTAAGCCTTGGGCTACCTCAATTGCAAGTTGGACATCCATAAACTCAAACTCATTCAGCTCAAACCTGAACAGAGCTTTATCTGTATTTATTTTCATCAATATCCTTTGGATATACTGTTCAGTAGATCGGTCTTCTGGATAAAAATTCTCGAGTAAAGTCATAAGTTCTTGCTCACTTTCACTACTTAAATCAACTCTACCTCTATATAAACCATATAAATATCCTCGTGCTATTTTATCACCTGTTGTCGCTAATGCTCTCCGTATTATTGACAATTCTTGTTCAACTGAAAGCTCTTGAGACAAACTTAATCTTCCTATTGCTAAAGCAGTCTCAAATCTGGTTCCATTATCCTCCGCATCATCCGATTCTAATAAAAGGTCTAAAGAGCTAGCATCACCTTGTTGTCCTAATACGGTAGCGATACCCTTTCTTAGTTCTGGTTTTTCAACCCATAATTCATGAAGCTGTTTAAGTTCTTCTTCACCTAATTCTTTTAACCAAAGAGATGCCCACGCTTCTGGAGAATTATCAAATACAACTTTCCCAATTAGACTAGGTATATCATCAACTTGTGTACTTATTAAAGCTTTCCATGCCTGCTTTTTAAGTTGATCGGAATTATTTGAGGAAGTGAATTCGAGAATCTTATCTCCATTTCTTTCATAAACTGATTCATATAAATCAGGATATTGATACATCAAAAGCTCGGTTTCTTCTGGATTTGTCTTAGTGCAACTTATTCCTAACACCAGAAAAAGTACTATCGTTAAATTTTTATACATACTTCGCACACATTTCTTATTGACCTTCATTCAAAAACTTCTTTTATTACACATGTTTCACACATAATACAGATTTCACTATGGATAATGCACATTTAACTCGAAAACAACAGGAATTTTTTTCCTACATCGTAGACTATAAGAAAGAATATGATGTATGGCCAACCTATCGTGAGATAGCCGAACATTTCGATTATCGCTCTCCCAATAGTGTTACTCAGAATATACAAGCTCTTCTTAAAAAAGGCTTTTTAGTAAAGAAAAATGATGAAGAGTATGATTTACCTTCTGATAAGAAAAGTATGCTATCAGAGGAAACAGAGTCTGGAGGTATTCCAATTCGTGGTTTAATCGCTGCAGGGTATTTACAAGAAGCAGTTGAAGCAGACTTAGGTAGCATTACAATGTCTACCTTATTCCCTAATCTTGATAAACTTTTTGCTTTACGAGTATCTGGCTTCAGCATGAAAAACGCCAATATTTACGATGGTGACTTTGTTCTTCTAATGGATACTAAATTACAAAGTGGCGATATAGGCGCAGTACTCTACAATGGCGAAACTACATTAAAGAAGATATTTTGGGATGATAACGGTCTTCGATTGGAAGCTGCGAATGAAGATTATGACGATATCTTTGTTGCACCTGATGTATTTGAAGAAGTAAGAATTATTGGGAAGTATATTGGGCATGTAAATCGTCAAGGCTTTCAACGAGCTACGAAAGTAGCGTAATTTTCTATCGTTATTTTCTACGATAGTGACCATCAAAAATAGTTACCCATGTTGTACCATCATCATTAGACTGCTCCCAATGCTGTCTAATATGATCGTCTGTTAAGTGATAGAATGTAAGTTTATAATCGAGCTCAACACCATCTTGACCTATTCCCTTTCCTATATAATTCATAGACTTTGTTTCAGGATCATTGTCACCAGAAAATTCAATTGGGATACCATCGCTTCCAATCCACTTTTGATGCCATTTTTGATCAGCTAGACTATAGTAATTAAGACTTTTTCCGGTATATCCTGTTACACTTGACCAATTCTCGAAGATTACACAATCACCAACTGTTAATTCAATTGTACTATTACCAACTACTACATCATTAGGATTCTTGACTTCCCATTCACCAATCCAAAAATCAAATTGACGATATTCTGATTGTGTTTTGCATTTTGATTGTTGGACTTGTTGCGCAAAACCAAAATTTGAAGCAACAAGCACAAGAATCATTGTTATAATTATGTCTTTCATTTGGGCACTATTTATGATTTAGATTTTCAGTGGAATATAATATCAATCGATGTTAGCCATCTGATCTTGTATCCATATATCAAATAAAACAATTCGGTGAACTGTTTATAATGATTAAGGGTGCACTTATCACTCTGTTAAGAAAATTTCAAAGCTAAAAAAGTATCATTTAGAGTTAAAAAATTTACCTAAGGTAGTTCGCATAATAATTCTCGAATTATTTATTCAAATATCCTTTTTTTTGTAGCACTATTACCTTATCTTTGAAAGCTCTGATATAATCGCAAAAGAAATTAAATAAACATTATGTACGCGATAGTTGAAATTGGCGGACATCAATATAAAGTAGCTGAAAAGGACGTTTTGTTTGTTGACAAACAAAACGTAGAAGGTAAAGACCTTTCGTTTGATAGAGTTCTACTTGTTAAAGATGAAAGTGGCGTTAAAGTTGGAACTCCTGTTGTTGAAGGTGCTGAAGTATCAGCTACTATTCTTGATACAGTTAAAGCTGACAAAATTCTTGTTTTCAAAAAGAAACGCCGAAAAGGATATCAAAAGTTAAATGGTCACCGACAAGTAATGTCTCAAATTCAAATTGAGGGAATTACAATTGGTGGTACCAAGAAAAAAGCAGCTCCTAAAAAAGCTGTAGCCAAAACGGAGGAAGCTGCTCCAAAAGCACCAACTTCTGACTTGAGCTCTAATACTGTTGCTCAGCTTAAAGAAATGGCAAAAGAACAAAACATTACCGGCTATTCAAGTATGAAGAAAGCCGAATTAATAGCAGCGTTAAGCTAAAATTAAAGGTATACACAAATGGCACATAAGAAAGGTCAAGGTTCTACTAGAAACGGTCGTGATTCACAAAGTAAAAGACTTGGTGTAAAAAGATTCGGTGGCGAGTTTGTTCGCGCTGGCGGTATCATTGTTCGCCAAAGAGGAACTAAATTCCATCCTGGATTGAATGTAATGCGAGGTGGAGATGACACTTTGTTTTCAGTTTCTGATGGTCATGTTTCTTTTTCAATTTCTACTGGTGGAAGAAAGTTTGTTAATGTAGAACCTGCTAGTTAAGATTTTATAATCTATGTTTAAAGCCATTCGTCTGCAGACGAATGGCTTTTTTTATATCTTTGAATTATGAAAAATCCAATCATACCTGGACTTAATTTACAAGTGCACTCCATTTTCTGCATAGGCCGAAATTATGCCGAACATGCTAAAGAACTTGGAAACGAAGTGCCTAAAGAACCAATTGTTTTTTTAAAACCTTTAAATACCATTTGTTTCACGGGTTCTAATATTGAATTACCTATTCAAACAAATGATGTTCATCATGAGGTTGAGTTAGTACTAGCGATTGGTAAGTCAGGAAAGAATATCTCAATTGAAAATGCTCTTGATCACATTGCAGGATATGGGATAGGAATTGATTTTACCGCTAGAGACATTCAAAAAAAGGCAAAAGAAAAAGGTCAACCTTGGAGTATTGCTAAAGGATTTGATAATTTTGCTCCTCTTGGTAATTTCATTCCATTTGATTCAGAGTCTTTTCCCGTTATTGATCTTAATCTCACTGTGAATAGCGAACCTAGACAACAAGGCTCTACTCATGATATGATATTCGATATCCCGGTATTGATAAGTTTTCTGTCATCAATATTTACTTTAGAAGAAGGTGATTTAATATTTACAGGAACTCCTAATGGGGTTTCAGCTATACAATCTGGAGATATAATTGAAGCTCATCTTGAGAATAAAAAATCTACATTAAAAGTTATCATATCCTAGTGTTCTACCGACTTTTACTTTTTATTTTTATTGTTGCAAACCCAAATTTACTTTTTGGTCAAGCTCAAGACTACATTTGGCCAACAGATGCCAGCCAGTATCTTACTTCAACCTTTGGTGAAACTCGATCCGCTCACTTTCATTCAGGCTTGGATATTAAAACATGGGGTCGGGAAGGTTATAAGGTTTTCGCCTCAAAAGATGGGGTTGTTTACCGATTAGGAGTATCAGTAGAAGGATATGGAAAAGTTATTTACTTGAAACATGTAGATGGCACCTTCACAGTTTATGCGCATCTTCAAAGGATGAATGATGAACTACAAGCTTACGTAGATTCAGTGAGAATGCTTGATTACTCTTTTGAGACTCAAATGTATATTGAAGATAAAAATATCAGAGTTTCTCAAGGTGATATTATAGGTTATACTGGATCTACAGGTGTTGGTCCGCCACACCTTCATTTCGAAATTCGAGATTCTGCTGATAACCCAATAAATGCATTATTAAGTAATCTAAAAGTAGAAGATGATATCGCTCCTACATTCTCAGCCTTACTAGTTTTTCCCTTGTCAAAGAGTACTAAAATAAGAGGTTCAAAATTTCCACAACTCTATTATCCTACAATAAATAGTTTGGGTGAATTATATTTTGGGAATATCGAAGCAAATGGACCAATTGGATTAAGTGTTTCTACTTTTGATGAAGCTAATGGAGTAACCAATAAATATGCTGTATATGAATTGGGACTAATTTCTGAAGCTGACACCATTTTTTATGAACGTTTGGATAGGTTTAAATTCAATGAAGATGATATTATGCTTATTGATCGCCTTCCTGCTTTTGGAGCATCAAGAAGATCATATCAGACTCTTTTTAAGAAAGATGGGCCGGAAAACCCTTTCTATCAGATTGTAGATTCACGATCATCTATTAATATTGAAGATTCCCCCACTAATTTCTCCATATTTTCAAAAGATTTTTACGGAAATGAAACGAAGGCCTATTTCGAAATCGTCAACAATAATAAAATAGAAAATGATTTAAGTATTGCTTCAACTATGCCATTATATAAATGGTATTGGACAGAAGATTGGGCTATCAGTGGTTCGGATATTATCGATTTAAAAAACCCTACTTTTGGTATTAACTGGGATTCAAGCTTATCTCAAAGACTTACTTATACCGATTCTACCTACAATTTATGGTCTCGATTAAACCCTGATAAAGCTTATTTAATTGATACACCTGATAAAAAACTCAAAATTGGCTTTCTCGAGAAAACCTTTTTTGACACTCTTACAATTTCAACAACTCTGGGTGAAATTGATGGTTATCCATATATAGGCATTCAACCTGGTATGATTCCTTCAAGAAAAGATTTTAAAATTGAATACTATCTAAGTGACAATTTTAAACCGAATAGCAAATACCAATTATTTAGAATAAACCGATCTGATAATAGTATTTCTTATGTAGATTCTGATTTAATTGGAAGGACAATACACGCTACCCCATCAGACCTTGGAGAATTTCTTATAATTCCAGATAATGAACCACCAGAAATAGAAAAGCCACGCCTCATTCAAACCAGTTATAATAAATGGTTTGTTTATATAACTGCAATTGACTCACTTTCAGGAATCGACTTTGAGAAATCTACTATCTTTGTAAATGGTGATAGAGGAATCGTCGAGTTTGATAATGAGGAAGATCTACTTATTTATTATAATCCTGATTTTACACCAAAAGAAACAAATATCGTAACTGTGAGAATTAGCGATAATGCCGGAAATTTTTTTACCGGCTCATACCAACTTTAAATTAGATATAAGCTATACAGCTAATTTCTACTAATACTTCTTTCGGTAGTGTTTGTACTGCTACTGTTTCTCTTGCAGGTGGGTCTGTTTCAAAGAAACTTCCATATACTTTATTAACATCACCAAAGTCACTCATATCATCTAAAAAGATGGAGCATTTTATAACTTTTGAGAAATTACTGCCCGCTTCTTTTAAAACTTCGGAGAGATTTTTCATCACCTGTTTCGCCTGTGCGGTAGCATTGTCTCCAACAATTTCCATGGTTTCTGGATTTAATGGTATTTGCCCAGAACAGTAAACCAATCCATTGTGAATTATTGCCTGACTGTAAGGCCCTATTGCTGCTGGTGCATTTGTTGTTGAAACTATTTTTTTCATGATTTTATATTTATGAAATTCAGATAAAACTGAGTCCGTACTTTTATTGCGGAAAGTTCATTATATGGTTACTTTATGAAACTTAAAAAAGAATATTTAATCATTCACTTCCAAACAGTATAAAAATGAAAAAGCATATCTATAGTCTATTCGCTGTGCTTCTTGTAGCAGTATTTATGATAAGTTGCGAACAAGGTGATCCACTTATAAAACCAATTCAAGCTGGTATTGATTCCCAAGATTATCAAGCTGCACTAATCGCTGCCGATTCTGCAATTATTAAAGAACCAGAAAACCCACTAGGTTATTATTATAAAGGTGTTATTCTTGGGAAAATGGCTGAAGCAGAACCAGTTATTACAGACCGAAAGCCGATTTATGAAGATATGAAATCTTCACTTATTGAAGCGGAAGCTCTTTTTGCAACTGCAGAGAAGCCATTAATTGAATCAACTAGAATTACTCCACTTATACTAGAAACTTGGAGTTTAGAACATAATGCTGCAATTCCATTTGCTACTAATGATAGTATTATGGCTTCTATTGAAAATCCACTTGACTATTCAATTGCACATTTAGTAAATGCAACAACAGTTAATCCTGATAGTTCTCTTTCTTTTGATGTATTAGCTCAAGTTTATTATATGAATAGTGAGTTCGATAACGCTGCTACAGCTTTAAAGAGTGTTATGAGAATTGAAGGTTCTGGATTACCATCAGAGTATGATCGTTTAGGCTCTTATTATTTCCTTAGTGAGCAACCAGATAAAGCTGTTGAAGCAATGCAAGAAGGCTTAGAACTTTACCCAGATAGTACTTTTCTAATCCAAAAACTTGCTGATGGGTTGTTCCAAATTGATAGATCTGACGAAGCGTTAGAGATTATGGATCGCTTACTGATAGCAGAGCCAGATAATCCCCGATATCATTTAGTTGTAGGTACAAGAGTATATCAACGAGTATTAAACATGAGTGATACTTACAGCGAAAATTCTGATATGATTTATGATCTTGAAAGAGATAATGGATCAAAAGAAGAAATCGAAAGATTAAAAGCTGAAAATGAATCATTAACTGTGCAAATTAATGAATTAACTGAACGTGCAGAGATGGAACTGTTAAAATCTGCTGAATTAGATCCTACAATTCCATCTACATTTAATACACTTGGTATTTTATATCAAAATAAATCGGCAAGTTTATATGAATTGAGAAATAATACCAATGATAATGACGAAGCTGCCAAATATGATGAAATGGCAAGAGATGAAGTTAAAAAGTCTATGGGTTATTATGAAAAAGCTACTGAACTAGATCCAGTTAATACTACTTATTGGAGTTCTTTAGTTAGAATTTACACACTTCTCGACATGAGAGAAGAAGCAGAAGCTGCTATGGAAAAAGCAGGTATGTAATCCCAGCTATATGCAAACTAAATAATTATATGAAACTTATTAAAAGTGCCCGAACGGTTAGCTTAGTGCTAACCCTCGGGTTTTTTTTCGCTTGTTCAACTTCTAAACCTTCAATCGATTCTCTAATTTCGAGCAATCAATATGATATTGCTCTAATTCAAATAGATGAACAACTTGCTGAAAATCCTGATCAGCCAGATCTATTAATCCAAAAAGGTGAAATAAATACTCTTATTGCATCTGAGATTGATGTACGGGAACGAACACAATTTTATTCTGAAGCAATTTCAGCTTTTGATAGTGCAATTTCACTTGGGGTAGATTCACTTCAAAATGAGAAGATTAGTACTATCAAGGACAAGGTTTGGTCTAAAGAGCATAATGCAGGAACTGCCTCTTACAATAATGAAGAAGAATTATCTGATCCTTCAATTACTCAAGCCCATTTCAGAAACGCAATCTCCATTAAACCTGGTGAAACAAGTAGTCATCTGTCATTAGCAACCGCTTTGTACTCATCTGGTGAAATTGACGAAGCGATCTCGACACTTAACGTAGCAAAGAATAGTGCAGATTCTGTTCCAGTTAAAGTATATGAGAATTTAGGATTTATGCACCTCCAAAACGGAGAACCAGATCAATCTGTTTTTTATTATGAGCTTGCAAACAAAGATATAATTCAAAGCAAAAACATAGCCTTTGGCTTAGTTAACGCATATATCTCAACTTCAAATACTGAAAAAGCTATTGAGCTACTATCTAATTTAGTTGACACATATCCTAATGATGCTACCATCAGAAATGTATATGGTACTCAGCTTTATCTGGTTACTGAGACTATAATGAATGATTTGGCGAATGCATATCTGAGTTCTGATAGCGCATTAGTAACTCAAATTCGATTTGAAGCTGAAGGTGTTGGTGAACAAGCCGAAAAAGAACTTATTCAGGCATATTCAAGAGATACAACAAGTACAAGTTTTGTTGAAAGCTTAGGCGTTTTTTATAATAATTTGACTGCTAAATATCTTAGTGTTAATGAAGTTGCTTTTGAAAGTGACAAACTATTATTACTCGCAAAAGCAGAAACATTACTAAATTTTGCAATTGAGTATTATGAAAAATTATCTCTATTAACTCCTGATAGCTCAGAGCTCAATACTACTCTTGAAGGACTTAACTCTCTTAAACAATCTAGATTTAGCTCTTAAAACTAAATGAAATTTAATACTAAAACTATCCATGCAGGCCAAAAGACTGAAGAGACTTCAGGTGCGGTTATGCCTCCAATTTTTCAAACATCAACCTATGAGCAGTCTGCTCCTAATGTACATAAAGGATATGATTATGCACGTGTAGGTAATCCAACACGAACAGCCCTTGAAAAATTAATTGCTGGTTTAGAAGGCGCAGAACAATGTGCTTGTTTTGCTAGCGGTGTTGCTGCGATGGATGCTTTGATGAAGATGTTTCGTCCTGGCGATCATATCATATCATCGAATGATTTATATGGTGGTTCATATCGACTATTTACTTCCATTTTTGAGCCTTATGGTATTGAGTTCTCATTTATTGATATGACTAACTTAGACTTGGTTAAAGACTCTATTAAGTCGAATACTAAAATGATGTGGATTGAAACACCAACAAATCCACTACTTCGAATTGTAGATCTTAAGAAGTTAATTAGTATTGCAAAAAAAGAGAATATTCTTACCATTGTTGATAACACTTTTGCATCTCCTTACTTACAGCGACCACTAGAATTTGGAGCTGATGCTGTTCTCCACTCAGCCACCAAGTACTTAGCTGGTCATTCAGATGTAATTCATGGTGCAGTGGCTAGTTCGCATCCTAAAATTATGGATAACCTCCGTTTTCAGGTTAAATCTACGGGCGCAGTTCCAGGACCAATGGATTGTTATTTGACTCTTCGTGGTATCAAAACATTAGCTGTAAGAGTTGAACGTTCAGTTCAAAATGCAAAAGCTATTGCTCAGTTTTTAGATTCTCATCCTTTAGTAGAAAAAGTACTCTATCCTGGATTAGCATCTCATCCACAGCATGAACTTGCTAAATCTCAAATGGATGATTTTGGTGCAATGTTGTCGTTCACTCTCAAAGACGACTCTATTGATGCAGCAGTAAAATTCATGAGTAGCACAAAGATTTTTACTTTAGCTGAAAGCCTCGGAGGTGTTGAATCACTTATAAGTAATCCAGCTTCTATGACACATGGCTCTATTCCTAAAGATTTAAGAGAAAAAGCTGGCTTAAGTGATTCATTAATTCGAATTTCTGTTGGAATCGAAGATGTAGAAGATTTAATATCTGATTTAGAACAAGCTTTTTAACAATACCTTTTCCTTAGAATTACTACCTTTAGTAAGCCAAAAAAGCGCTTACAGTTTGTAATCATTAAATATTTATAGTCATGCGTAATGTTGTCATAGTTGAAGCAAAAAGAACTCCAATCGGTGCATTTGGTGGAAGTCTTTCCTCTTTTACTGCTCCAGAACTTGGAGCTGCTGCTATCTTAGAAGTAGTTAAAGCTGCCGGGATCTCAGTTAATTTAGTTCAAGAAGTTGTAATGGGAAATGTGTTAACAGCAGGTATTGGTCAAGCTCCAGCAAGACAAGCAGCATTAAAGGCTGGATTATCAAAACGTACACCTTCAACTACTATTAATAAAGTGTGCGCATCTGGGATGAAAGCAATTATGATAGCTGCTGATCAAATTAGACTTGGTGATGCCGATATTATTGTAGCCGGTGGAATGGAAAGCATGAGTAATGTACCATATTATTTACCAAAGCAACGTTTTGGCTCTAAATACGGTCATGTTGAAACTGAAGATGGCATCTTAAAAGATGGCCTTTGGGATGTATACAACAACTATGCAATGGGAAATGCTGCAGAATTGTGCTCCAAAGAATGCAATATCAGCAGAGACGAACAAGATGAATATGCTATTCTTTCTTATAAAAGAGCTATTGAAGCACATGAAAACGGGGACTTCAGTAATGAGATGATCAAGATAAATGTTAAAGACCGAAAAGGAAATGTAACTGAAGTGACTAAGGATGAGGAGTTAGGTCGTGTTAACTTTGATAAAATTCCTTCATTAAGACCTGTATTTGATAAAGAAGGAACGGTTACAGCTGCAAATGCTTCAAGTATTAACGATGGAGCAGCTGCTGTTCTTCTAATGAGTGAAGATAAAGCAAAAGAACTTGGACTTACTCCAATTGCAAAAATTTTAAGCCATGCAAGTGCTGCAAAAGCACCTGAATGGTTTACAACAGCCCCTTCAGACGCAATTCCATTAGCACTTAATAAGGCTGGTGTATCAAAAGATGATATTGATCTTTATGAAATTAACGAAGCTTTTTCGGTTGTAGCTATTGCTAACAATCAAATCTTAGAACTTGATCCTAATAAAGTAAATATCCATGGCGGAGCTGTAAGTCTTGGTCACCCAATAGGTTGCTCTGGAGCCAGAATTATTGTTACACTAGTTCATGCACTGAAAAAAACAGGTGGAAAACTTGGCTGTGCAGGTATTTGTAATGGAGGTGGTGGAGCCTCTGCAGTAGTGTTAGAAATGCTATAAATAGCATTTTTTAATTGACATTATTTGATTCCAAAGCTATTATACAACTTCATCTTTAACGAAATCCGATTTACCATAAAAAACAGCTACAAATTCATTTTTTAACTCAAAAAAAAGACATTCGTACTGTATGGATTCAACTACCAATCTTAAGTTAAAGATTAATCTTTGCTCAGATTAGATTTAATACTGTAGAATATTCTAATTCTGCAATATTAGTAGTTTCTTTCGGTTTCCTTAATCATGTTCTCTAAACTTCTTCATATAAGTTATTTATTCGCTATTTGCTTTTCAGCTTCTTTAGCTAATGCTCAAGAGTTGAAGACTGTATTAGAAACTGATGAGTTTATTGAATACGAAATACTTAATCAGGAATTAGGAGTACTTCCTCCTTATGAATTTATGGTACCATTTATGAATGGAAAACCTGAATTCACTATAATCGAACAAAATGTCATTGAACAAAACATTCAGATATCTGAATCAAGAGCAATTGGATTAGCCCTTTCAACTTCTGACTCTCCTCTTTATGAAATACTTGCCCCTGGAATGTTTAGAGGAAAACAGGTAGGCTCTTTAAAAATTCATCTAGCTCGATATTCATCTAGTTCTATACTCATCACCTCAAAGATTCGGTTTCGAATTTCGAAAGTTAAAGATTCGATACCAGATAGATCTTTAAGTAAAGGAGCTATTCTAGCCTCAGATCATGCTCTTAGTACTGGTGATTGGTATAAAATTCAAATAGATAAAAAAGGTATTTATCAGATTAACCAACAGTATTTACTAAATCTAGGAATTGATGTTTCTTCGATAGATCCTAGAAATATCCAAATTTGGGGTACTGATGGATATGAATTATCGGAAAGAAATAGTGACGAAAGACCTGATTTTTCACAATTCCCTATACTTTCAGAGGGTGAAAGTGACGGTAGTTTTGATGCTAATGATAGAATTATATTCTATGGCAATAGCCCACATAGAGAATTTCGCTCAGGCGACTCATTCACTCACGACATTCACCCCTTTAGTGAAAGCACCTTTGTTTTTCTAACTGTTGGCACTTCAAATGGTCTTCGATTAAATATTTCGAATTCAGGGCTTTCAGCTTCATCTACCATAACCGAATTTGATGATTTTGTATGGAAAGAGGAAGAGCTTACTAAAACTGAAACTAGACAAAAATCAGGCAGATACTGGCTTGGTCAAACCATACCTGCCAGTTCTCAAAACCAGTTGATTGAAGTTTTTAAAGACACTTTACCAGATGTAAATACTTCCATACCAATTGTTGCTTCAGGCAGATTCTATCTTCGTTCTACTTCCTCTACTTCGTTTGAGATGAATATTAACAATCAACTTTTCCGTGAATTTTCTATTTCAAGACTCGATGGTAGTGATGGATATACATCCTATGTAAGCACATCTGCAAAAAATTATAGCTTCAATAATATCTTAGTGGATGCCCAAACAACTAATGGTGTTCTAAGTGCTGGATTAATGATGAAATCTACTCATTCAGGTGCTAATAGCTTCGTTGATTATTTACGATTTGTTGTTCGAAGAAAGCTAACAGCAAAGAATAATAAGCTCTTTTTCTTCCCTCCTATTGGTGGTTCAAGTACAGAATTTTCACGTTACGTGTTGAATGGGTTTTCTTCAGCACCCTATGTAATGGATGTTACAAACCCAATGGTTCCTCAACTCTTAGAAGTTAGTCAAGATGGAAATAGCTTCAATCTTGTATATAACAGCGATCCAAATACTAAGATTATTGCTCAATCTAGTTTAAGTGTGCCTAATACTGGAACTAGAGTACCTAATCAAAATTTACACGGTATAAATTCTTATCCCGATTATGTTATCATAACATCTGAGTTTTTGTTAGATCAAGCACAAGAGCTTGCTACTTATAGATCACAAAGAGACTTAAACCCAGTTCTAGTTACCCAATCTCAAATACTAAACGAGTTTGCTTCTGGAGCTAAAGATCCAACTGCAATTCGTGATTTTCTAAAACATCTTTGGGATACAGCATTAGCAAATGGAGAAGTTCCCCCTAAGTATGTACTGTTTTTTGGAGATACAACTTACGACACCAAAAATATTATATCGAACGCATTCACTAATTTCGTTTTAACTTATCAAACTAGTGAATCTATACATCGAACAAATTCATTCGGTAGTGATGACTTTTTTGGTCTAATGGATGATAATGAAGGACTTCTAAATAGTAGTGCTCGTGTTGATTTAGGAATTGGTAGAATTTCAGCACAAACAAGAAGTGAAGCTGCTATAGCTATCGACAAAATAAAGAGGTATGAAAACCCAGCCAATAATGGCGATTGGCAAAATCTTTTTGCCTTTGCAGCTGATGACGATTTACCCGAGCCAACATTAAATAGAGATTTACATGTTGAAAATGCAGATGGAACTTTAAGAAGAATGAATCTAATTGATTCAGGTGCACGATCTAAGAAAATCTATTTGTTTGATTACCCAGAGGAGATCACCGGGGTAGGAAGACAGTTTCCAGCAGCAACAAACGACTTTTTAAATACTCTGAATAATGGAGCATTAGTTATGAATTATTCTGGGCATGGAAATACTCAGAATCTTACGGATGAAGAACTGTATAGCTCAGATTATATATCTCGACTTACAAATAGAAATAGATTAACACTTTTTGTAACAGCTACCTGCCAATTTGGAAGATATGATGATATTAATGCTCAATCAGGAGCTGAGAAACTTGTTTTTGCAGACAATGGAGGCGCTATTGCCAGTTTTACAACAACAAGAGTGGTTTATACTAGCTCAAATCCTACTTCACTAAATTTTGGGTTAAATATTGAGTTATCTCAAAATATGCTTGAAAGAGACTCCGATGGAAGACCATTACCACTTGGTGATATTTTTCTGAGAACAAAAAATACGAGTGTTGGTTCTCAAAATAATAATAGGAAGTTTATTTTGCTTGGAGATCCTGCATTAAGACTCGCACTTCCAAATAAAAAAGCTAATGTTGAAGAAATTAATGGCTTAGATGTAGCAAGTGAAGATACCGTTGTAACTATTAAAGCATTAGATCAGGTTACATTAAATGGAACTATTCGTAATACTTCAGGAGAACTCGCATCAGATTTTAGTGGAGAAGTAACCATTTCACTTTTCGATGCACCTAGAACGGTAAGTATTCCACAAGATAGAACATGGATAGAAACTCGAGGATGCAATCTCAACTCAAATACTGATGCAGAATGTACGTATCAAATTGAAAACGACGTTCTTTTTAAAGGTAAAACACTCGCACAAAATGGAATGTACTCAATCACATTTATCATCCCTAAAGACATAAGTTTCTCTCCAAATCAAGGTAGAATTATTGTTTTTGCTAATAGTGATGAAACAACAGCAGGCGGATCTTTTACAGATGTGATTTTTAACGGAGTAAATACAAATGCTGTAAATGATGGTAAAGGTCCAACTATGGATGTATACCTAAATGATCAAACTTTTATTAATGGGAGCCTAGCCAATGGTTCTCCAAAACTTATTGTAGAACTGGCTGACAGTTCTGGAATTAACACTACAGGAACAGGAGTAGGACATGAAATAATTGCTACTATCGATACCAAACCACAACAAACCTTTGTTCTCAACGATTTTTATGAGGGCAATTTAAATGATTATACCAGTGGTCGTATCGAGTACCCGCTGGAGAATATTCCGGAAGGTAACTACGCAATGAAAGTTCGAGCCTGGGATGTACATAATAATCCATCCGAAAAAGAAGTCTTTTTTCAGGTGGCAGATCAAGAAGATTTGGTGGTAGATAAAATCTACAACTACCCAAATCCAATGAACAATCGCACATCCTTTACATTCGAACATAATCAGCAGGGAAATTCGCTTGATGTAGATATTCGTATTTACACCTTAAGTGGAAAACCTGTACAACGTATTCAAGAATACATACCCCCAAGTAATACACAAAGTTCATATGCCAGTATTCCATGGAATGGCCGTGACAGGGATAATGATCGCCTGGGCAACGGTACTTATATTTATGTGCTTCGGGTTACAACAGATACCCCCGAAGGAAGAAAAACAACCGAAAAAATCGAAAAGCTCGTAATTATCCGGTAAGATTAATCAACATATTTTTATCTTTTATCCGTTATATTTCGGATTCAAACTATTTATCATTTATGAAAAAGACATATTTGTTATCAATAGCTTTTGCGCTATTTGTATTTCCTATTATCTCAAATGCTCAAGTAGCTATTACGGCAGTTCCATTTTTACAAATTGAGCCTGACTCTAGAGGTGCCGCTATGGGTAATACAGGGGTTGCAATGGCTGATAATGCCGCTGCTATGTTCTGGAATCCAGCAGGGCTAGCCTTTCAAACAGACAATCAAATTAGTATAACTCACTCTAACTGGCTAGCTAACTTTAATGTTAGTGATCTGTTCTATGATTATCTAGTCGGTAAATATTACGTTGAAGGCATTGGTACTATTGGCGCTCACCTCACCTATTTAAATCTTGGTGAACAAGCTCAAACAAATGCTACTAGTTCTGATGTAATTTCTAAATTCAATAGTTATGAATTAGCTTTAGGCCTTTCATATGGCTTTGAGGTTAACAAAAATTTAGCATTAGGCACCAGTCTCCGACTTATCTATTCTAGTTTAGCTAGTGGAACAAGTGTTGACGAACAGAAAGTTAATCCCGGTAGCAGTGTTGGTGTTGACCTTGCCCTTCTGTACAAAACTAATCCATTTAGTATTGGCGGTAATAATGCTCGTTTTAGCACTGGATTTAATCTTTCAAATATCGGTCCAGGAATGCAGTACACCGATAATGCTCAAAAAGATCCACTACCAACTCTACTTAGATTTGGTTTTGCATTCGATTTAGATTTAGATCCTGATGGGTTTAATAGAATTACTATTGCTTCTGATATAACTAAAGTAATGGCTCGAAAAAAAGAAGTAGTTCGCACTCAAGCTGGTATTTCTGATACTACTTATATTGCTGCTGGACCAATTGAAGCTTTATTCGAATCGTGGGGAACCTTCGAAAGAAATAATGGGCAAGAAATTGTAGAATTGAGTCTTCTCCAACAATTTATGATTGGTGCTGGTGCTGAGTACTGGTACAATGATTTATTCGCTCTCCGTGGAGGCTTTTACTATGAAGATCCAGAGAATGGTGACAGAAAGTATGTTACTTTTGGTGCGGGACTTAGATACAACTCTTTTGGAGTCGATTTCAGTTATATCAAAACATTAGAGTCCGAACATCCGTTAGCAAATACACTTAGATTTAGTGTACTCCTGAATTTTTAGATGGAATGAAATCCAATCCCTTTTTATCAAAGAGCATGTTAATCATTGTAGGCATGCTCTTTTTATTTGGCCAAACATCACCCTTTGCACAACAAATAGAGGTTAGGAGAACCCATGCCATTTCTACTCCACAGCCTAATTTAAATACTCTTCCTGCTATTGGAACATTAAACGTGGTAGCAATTATGGTTGAGTTCCAAGCTGATGAAAATAGACTTACTTCTGGAACAGGAGTTTTTGGTACTGAAGGGTTTGAAGGTCTACCCTATCTAACAAGAGAAGAAAAAACATTTATTGATCCACTTCCACATGATAGTACTTATTTTAAAGCTCACTTAGAGTTTGCAAAAAACTACTTCAATCGTTCTTCAGATGGCCAATTAAATATCAATTATCAAGTTCTACCAACCGTTTATCAGCTCGATAATCCGATGGAAGTCTATTCTCCAATTGGAGAAACATTCACAACTGAAAAGTTAGCAATCTTTCTAAATGACGTTTGGACTGAAGTTGAAGAACAAGGGGGATTTGATGTTACAGGTCTAGATCCCGATAACACTGCTTTCGTTGTTTTTCATGCTGGTGTTGGGCGTGATGTTGAACTAACAGGAACAAGTCTTGATATTACTCCTTTCGACATCCCATCTATATATATGAGAGAGAATGATCTTGAAAAATGGTTAGGCTCTAGTTTTGATGGTTTCTCAATTAATAACGGGAGTTTTCTAGTAAAAAACTCCATGATCATCCCTCGTACGGAATCAAGACGTGGAGATGATATATCAGAAAATGAGATTGTATTTCCACTATCGATAAATGGACTGCTTTGTGCCTCGATTGGAAGTCACCTTGGACTTCCAGACCTTTTTAATACAGAAACTGGTGAACCCGCAATTGGCAGATTTGGATTAATGGATGGCGCCGGATTCTTTTCATATAATGGCCTTCTTCCGCCAGAACCTTCAGCATGGGAGAAAGTATTCCTCGGTTGGGAAGTTCCTTTTGTTATAAATGATAGTACCTCAAATATTATAGAGCTTCCAGCTGGATCTAGGAATGAAGCAAACAGTATTGCGAAGTATGAATTATCATCAACTGAATACTTTCTAATTGAAAATAGATATCGTGAAGTTGACCTCAACTCTGACGGAAAAGCTACTGTTACATTTTCAATTAAAAGTGCATTAAATGGACAGATTGTTCAACAGCAGTTTGATAATGATGATACTGAATTCATCTTTCAGGAGAGCGGGTATGATACTTTACTTATTCCAGGAACAATAGTAGATGTCAATAATTTTGATTGGAGTCTACCTGGTGGACTTGATATAGGTCTAGATGATCGAGAAGGAACGGAAGACGATAGATATTTAAATGGCGGAATTCTTATTTGGCATATCGATGAAGCTGTTATCAATCAACAACTAGAAAGCGGAAAAGTAAATGCAGATCCACTTCGAAGAGGCGTAGATTTAGAAGAAGCTGATGGTGCACAAGATATTGGTCGCGATGCTGGGTTATTAGATAATAGCCCAAGTTTTGGGTTTGCATTCGACTTCTGGTGGTCTGGTAATAATTATAGAGTAATTACTCAATCAGGAACTGAGACTTTTTATAGCAATACCTTTGGACCAAGTTCTACACCAAATAATGATAGTAATTCAGGTGCAAAGTCATTTTTTGAGTTATATGATTTTTCAGATAATCTAGCAACTGCTTCATTTCGTATCAGACCAGTAGAAAATAATGAAACAGGAATTATAAATATTTTTGAATACCAAACAGATGTAAATATTTTTTACACACCAGAAAACTCTTACTGGGATTACTTTCCTCTAGAATTAAAGGTAGTCGAAACTTCCATCGATACACTTTTACTAGCTCCTGCCTTCTCAAACTATTACATCTATGATGCTAAGTCTCCAAGTACTTCTGGACCAAGTATTATTGGAGGAATTCAAAACCAACAACCTTTAGTAATTGGTTCAAATTTTATTAAAAGTGAAAATCCTATTTCTTTACCTGAAAGTAGTGTCATAGCATATAATTTAGAAACTCCAGGTTCAATTTGGTCAGTTCAAGCATCGAAAAGATCAGCTTTTCTTAGCTCTCAAGATGGACAAACTATTGACATCGACTTCACGAATGTATCACTTAATGCATCTGATGGCGCTATCATTCAGAATACATCAGGATTTGAATTCCGTTCGGAGGTAGAAAATGGGAATTATGTAGGCATTAATGGAACTACTATTTCTTTTGTTGGTGAGAATCTCCCAGATTATATATCAAATGCTGCTGATCGACTTTTTGCTGGTACTATTAAAACGAATAGTTCAAATTTATACTACTTATTTGAGGACGGAAAATTTAGCATTATAGACCCTAAAGCTGAGGAGGTTTTCACTGAAATCTTTAATGAAGATAAAGCTGAATGGCCTGCTATTGTGGATGAAGGATATATTTATCATATCAATAAAACAGCAAATACAATTGAAGGGTACAATCTAAATGGTGCTATTCTATCTAATTTCCCCATTATAGCACCAGATAATATACAGTTCATTGGCACACCATTAATTGCTGATATAAATGGTGATAATATCCAAGATATTCTAGTTGTTGGTCAAGATAATTACTCAGTGAATATCCTTGCTTATGAGACTACTGGAAATCAAATTGAAGGTTTCCCTCTACATGTTGGAGGTGCCATTGGAAAAGATATACAACCAATCCATCCTGTTTTCTTTCAAAATAAACTTTATGCTGTAAGTCACACTGGAGATTTAAAAGCTTGGGAGTTTGAGAACTTCACCTCTTCTCAATGGCCTTCACGATATGGTAAAAATCTATACAATAAAGTATCAGCAGATATTACCATCTCTGAATCTCAAGCAAATACATTTAGAGTTCTAAATTCTGATGAAACCTATAACTGGCCGAATCCTGCAAACAATCAAACTCAACTTCGTTTTGAAGTTGCATCACCAGGTGGAACAGTTGAAATAACAATCATCGATTATACAGGACGGGTTATTTTTGAGCGAACCATTCAAGCAAGAGGTGGTTCAGCAGAAGAGATTACAATTTCAACCCAAGAATGGGCTAGTGGAGCTTATTTTGCTAGAATAAAAGCTACAGTTGGTACTCAGAATGAATCTAAAGTTGTTAAAATTGGGGTAGCACACTAATGAGAAAGATTTCTCTACTTTTTCTTCTTGTATTCACTGTTGGACTCAATAGTAGTGTATTCGCACAAACCGATCCTCAGTTTTATGACTACCCACAGAATCACCTAAAATGGTTTTCAATAGAAAGTGATCACTTTATTGTGCATTTCCAGGAAGGAAGTAGTCGTTCAGCACAAGTTGTCTCAAGAATATCAGAAGAAATATATGGGCCTATTACTTCACTTTATATGTATGAACCAGATGAGAAAGTTAGCATTGTTCTAAAAGATCGTGAAGATTATTCCAATGGGGCTGCTTACTTCTTTGATAACAAAATTGATATTTGGGTTCCTTCTCTTGATACCCCACTTCGTGGTACCCACAGTTGGATGAGAAATGTAATTTCACATGAATTCACTCATATAGTACAAATACAAGCTGCACTTAAGAGGCAACGAAAATTTCCTGCACTATATTTGCAATGGCTTTCATATGAAAAAGTAAGACGCCCAGATGTGCTTTATGGATTCCCTAATGGCATAATTTCTTTACCCTTCGCATCTATTAATATTCCTGCATGGTTAGCTGAAGGTACAGCTCAATATCAGCGAGCTGGCTTGCTATATGATACATGGGATAGTCATCGTGATATGATTTTACGAACCAGGATACTCAGTGATTCTTATTTCAGTTTAGCTGAAATGGGAACCTTCTCATCAAAAACCAGTCTGGAACGAGAAACAGTATATAACCAAGGCTATGCCTTTGTAATTTACTTAGTACAGCGATTTGGTGAGGATGTTCTTCGCACGCTTTCTGAGGCAATGGGCGAAAAAAATGTATTTAAAGTTGAAGATGGAATTGAAATAGCTACTGGTATTCCCGGTGAGCAAGTTTTTGATGACTGGATTTCAGAAAAAAAGAAATTTTATACTGAAGCAACCAGCGATCTTAACCAAAGTTCATCCAATTATATAGAAAATGATGGTTTTTATAATTTCTTTCCAAAACGTTCCCCTGATGGCAATTCTATAGCCTACCTTTCTAATAAAGGTCGAGATTATTCTCTTTTATCACTTTATATCAAAAAAGATGGCGAAGAAATTGAAATTGCACAGGTTGATGATCGAAATTTCTATATACCTCAAAATCATTCTGATGCTTTAAAGCCATTGATAATGGTACTTAGTACTTCTTTTTCATTTTCACCGGATGGAAATAAAATTGTTTATGCAGTAAATAAGAAGAATAAATACGGTGAATTCTATCGCGATCTTTTTCTTTTTGATATCGAGACTTCTAAATCTACCAGATTAACAAATAGTGCTAGAGTTGAGTCTCCTACTTTTAGTCCTGATGGGAAAAGCATCTTAGCTATCCAATACAAAGCTGGCACTCAAAACCTTGTAATATTAGACGCAGACGATACCTCGAAAATAACTCAACTCACAGAGTATAAAGATGCTGAAACTTTATTCACTCCTGTATGGCATCCAAATGGTAATAGTATCTATTTTGCTTTCGCAGATTATTGGGGAAGAAATATTTTATCAGTTGATATTTCTACTAAGCAGATCACATCCATTCTAAAAGATGACTTCATCGATTATCGTGATCCATTTATAAGCCCAGATGGAGAGTTTTTGTATTTCTCTTCAGATAAAGATGGGGTATTCAATATCTACAGGAAAAAGCTGCTTGGAGATGCGATTGAAAAGATGACGAACGTATTGGGCGGTGCTTTTATGGCAAACGTTGATTCTAAAAGCCTTTATTTTTCTGAATATGAAGCTGACGGGTATAAAATTAAAGAAAATACCATATCAACCTTGATCACTTCTCCGGGTTCTGGAAATTATTCTCCAGTTATTTCTGAGTTTTCTTTCGAACCAGATTCTATCCCCGAGGCGAGCTATTTAAACGACTTCGACGATAAAGACCTTGATCCATTTACTGAACTAGCACAAGCGGTTGCTGATACTGGCAGTTATTCTTTTGAAATTGAAACTCGAGGTGAATCCAATGAAAGGAAGTATCGACGATATGAGGATACCTTTACTAGTTTCTCCTTCTTTCCAGTATTGCGGTTTGATAACTATTCTAAGATTAATGGACAGAATGGGAGTCTTATAAAGAATGGGAAAATTGGCAAACTTGGAGAAAACCTGCTAAGAGATATAAAACCAGGTATCTACTTTGCATCTCGAGATGTAACCGATAAACTGAGTATTTTTGGTGGTGTTATGCTTGGTGTAGCTTCACGTGATGCAGAAAGTATTGGAGGGTTTTTAAAACCCGATAGATTATTTAAACTGGATCGTGACGTCTTCTTCATCGCAGAATACCGAGGTCTTCCATTTATTAAAAAAAGCTGGTCACCTACAATCTCTTTAGAAGTTTACAACTTACATCGAAATGTTCAAGATGGACTATCTATTGAGGAATTCCCATGTACTTCTTGTACTCCTGACACCACAAATGTAGATATTGGTTATGAAGTATGGGAAGCTAATCTGTTTCTACGAAGTAAATTAAGTAGACGAAGTTTATTAGAATTTGGACTTGGCTATAGTCCTTATCGAGTACAAACAGATAATTTTTTCTCAAGAGAATTAAATGCACTTATAAGTGGCTCATCATCTGAATATTATAAAGGAACTACCTTTTCTACTGCATATACATTCGATTATTATGAATATAGTACCGATGGCGATATTGCTCCCATTGGTTTGAAAGGATATTTGAGATATCAATATCAACCTTCTAAACTACTAGAAGAGTATCAAATAAAAGAGGGTTCTCTTGTACCTATTTTCAAAAAAGCTAAAAATCATTCCACAGAGTTGCACGTCAGATATGGATTCCGAACATTTGGAAACCAAGCTTTTCAAGCAAGAGTAAGAGGCTTTACCTATTTCAATAAACCAGATGATTCTTTCTTTACTGATTATGTTGGTGGTTTTTTAGGAATGAGGAGTTATCCATTTTTCGCAATTGGAGGAAACACGACTGCTTTTACAAGTTTAAGTTGGTTCACCCCTATTTTTAAAGATCTGAACAAACAAATTGGACCATATACCTTTGATAAACTGTATGCTCGCTTTTTCTTCGAGACTGGTAATGGATGGTATCCAAATGGGGTAGCTGAAAATAATCCTAATCTATTAGACTCTGGAAAAAAACTTAAAAGTGGAATTGGTGCCGAACTAAGATTAGCAAGTAGTGGATATTACCTCTTCCCCCTTAGATTTTTTGTAAGTGCGTCATATGGATTCGATAAATTTACACTAACCTTACCAGACGATTTTGTAACTGGATCTCAAAGTAATACAGTAACTTATGGTCAGGAACTACTATTTCACTTTGGCTTAACCTTTGATTTTGAGCTGTTATGAAACTTGTGATTCACATACTTTTTCTTTGTGGGATTTTTACTTCACTAAGTACAGCCCAACCACTTAACAATTCCCTATCTGGTACTATTACCCTAGATGAATATTCTGAAAACATTCAGAAAGAAATCTCTATTCATGATTTCAAATATATGGGATCTAATTTTGATCAATTTTCATCAACATATTCTATCGTTGATGTTACTAGAACGAAACCTGCATTAGCTATGCTTTCTTCTGCTATTATTCCTGGAGCAGGTCAAGCTGCAAATGGAAAATGGGGACGTGCAGCTGCCTATTTCATTGTAGATGTAGCCAGTATTTTTTATTACATCGATAGAAATAATACTGCAAAAAGAAATGAACGAGCCTATGAACAATATGCTAATCAAAACTGGAGTGTTCTTGCGTATGGTCAATGGTTGGTTGAATACTCAAGAGCCAATGGAATTGAAAATGGCTATAATATTGCAGGTGGTTTAGAAGAGCAGGTTTTTGGCAAAAATCCAACTTGGGGAAATACACCAAATGATTGGAAAGAAATTGATTTGGCAACTATTAGAACCGTTGAAGTTCAAACTCCATTTTTTTACTTAGATCGAGTAGCAAGTGCATTCTCTCATGTTGTTCAAGATTATGGTTCTCAGCAATATTATGAGTTAATGAGTAAGTATTATCAATTTCAACCTGGTTGGCAAGATTTCCATGAAGGGAGACTTATTGAGGGAATTAGTCATAATTATCGCTACCCTTGGGATACAAGCATGCTTACACTAAATTTTATTGAGGGGCGAGATCGAGCTGATGAGTTTAATAACAATTATCGACAAGCTGGGAACATCTTAAAGTTGATTATGGTAAACCATATAGTTTCTGCTTTCGACGCCTACTTTACAGTGAAGCTTAAGAATAGCAGAATTGATACACAGGCTAATATTCTAAGAACAGAAGCATTATCTGTAATATGGCACTTTTAACATCCTTCATCTTCCCGTATTTTAAACTATGCTAAAACAAATACTCACTAATAAGTATTTATACATTTGTTTCGGAACTGTTGTTCTTATTGGAGCAAGTACTCTATATATTCTAGATACGTTCGTTATGCCAATGTATACCCATTATAACGAAGGCGTTACCGTACCTGACGTTTCGCGTATTTCACTTGAAGAAGCCGAAGCTGTACTAACCAATTACGGACTTAGAGTTGAAGTAGCTGATCGAAGAGCAAATTCTGCTTTCCCAGCTGATTATGTAATTGATCAATCTCCTGTAGCAGCAATTATTGTAAAGCCAAATAGAAAAGTATATTTAACGGTTAATGCAGCTGTAAAACCACAAGTAGTGGTTCCAAATGTGATTAATCTTTCTCTTAGAAATGCCCAAATTCAACTACAAAATTATGGGCTTGATGTAGGTTCTATTAGTTATGAATCTTCCAGATTTAAGAATGCTGTACTTCGTCAATCTATTTCTGAAGGAATTACGGTTGAGAAAGGTAGATCTATTGATTTGGTAGTAAGTGATGGACTAGGAGACAAGATTGTAGATATTCCTGAAATAATAGGCTTAAGACTACCAGAAGCTCAACTTAAACTACGTGAAGTCGGCCTAAGGGTAGGTGAGATTCGTTTTCAACCTATTAAAGATATTATCCCAAATACGGTGCTCGACTTTTCTCCAAAAGTTACACAACTTGTTGAAGGTGGTACATTAACCTTAGTTATTTCAGAACGATTCGAAGCTATTGAAGTTATTGAAGGTGCTGTCGTTATTATTGACTCAACTCGGAATAATTCCCCAACTCCTCAACCCAATAATCAAAACTAATGAATTTTAGTATACCTGCTCTAGCACCATCTATTCTTGCTGCAAATTTCACTAATCTTGAAGCAGACATTAATCAGATTGTAAAAGGAGGTGCTAATTGGATTCATTGTGATATAATGGATGGGCATTTTGTACCAAATATCAGTTTTGGTCCGAATATTGTAAAGCAAGTTAGTAAGATTGCCCCCGACGCATTCATTGATACGCATCTGATGATCGAAAATCCAGATCAATATATTGATGCTTTTGTTGAAGCTGGTTCAGAAATGATCTCTGTTCATTATGAAGCCTGTACTCATCTTCATAGAACTATTCAAAAAATAAAAAGTCATGGAATTATGGCTGGCGTTGCTATCAACCCTGCAACATCATTATTTAATATTGAGCCAATCTTAGAGTACGTTGATTTGGTTGTAATAATGACTGTAAACCCAGGATTTGGTGGCCAAAGTTTTATCGAAAGTAGTTATTCCCGACTACAAGAGCTTTCTGATCTTAGAGAAGCAGGAGAACATAGCTTCTTAATTCAAGTTGATGGTGGAGTTAATCTCAAGAATATAGCTAAGATAGCTGAAGCAGGTGCTGATATTCTAGTAGCAGGTAATAGTGTCTTTAGTGCGAAAGATATTCCAGCTAGAGTGAAAGAACTACAGGATATTATTTCATAAATACATAGCTATTAGTTATCTCTATTTCTTTGATCAGATAAGCATATCTGAATTCTTCTATTAAAGCCTTACCTTAAATCATAAACTTTAATATTTATTTTTACTGCTATAGAAGACTCACGCACCCTTTTAGAACAAATTATTACTCTCAAAAATATTGACCCAATTACTCTATTTGGAGTACACGATCATAACATTCGATTATTGGATCAAAATTTCCCTGAAACCAAAATCAACGCTCGTGGTGAAAGAGTTAAAATTATTGGTCCTAGTGAAGAAGTAGCACTAGTTAAGGATGTAATTGATGGCATGATTGAGGTTGTTGAACGAAGAAATAAGATAAATGAAGACGATATTAAAACACTAATTGCACTTAAAAGTGGTGAATATCAGTCGCGTCTAAGGAAACAACATCCTATAAATAAAGGTGATGGAGATTTAATTCTCTACACGCATAAAGGAGAACCAATTCTCGCGAAAACTCCTGGCCAGAAAAGAATTGTTAAGTCTTCTGAATCGAATGACATTGTCTTTTCTATTGGACCTGCTGGTACTGGGAAAACTTATACTTCCGTAGCTTTAGCAGTAAAAGCTCTAAAAGAGCGGAAAGTTCAGAAGATAATATTGGCTAGACCAGCTGTTGAAGCAGGTGAAAATCTTGGCTTTCTACCAGGTGATTTAAAAGAAAAAATTGATCCATATCTACGCCCACTATATGATTCCCTCGAAGATATGATAGATAAGGATAAACTTGATTTATATCTCTCAAAAAATGTTATCGAGATTGCACCACTTGCCTACATGCGAGGTAGAACTCTAAATAATGCATTTGTTATTCTTGATGAAGCCCAAAATGCTACAAATACGCAAATGAAGATGTTTCTAACGCGTATCGGGTTCAATAGTAGAGCTATTATTACAGGTGATATCACGCAAACTGATTTACCTAGAAAGCAGCAATCTGGATTAATTTCAATTCAGACTATTCTAAAAGATATTGAAGGCATCGACTTTGTATATCTGGCTGAAGAAGATGTAGTTCGTCATAAACTAGTTCGTGACATCATCCATGCTTACGAACGATTTGATAATGAAGAGAGTGACAAGGAAGCTAAGTGACAGAGTTACAGAGAGAGTTGGGAAACATTAAAACATATCGGGACTTACTAATTTGGCAAAAGTCGATGGACTTAGTAACAGAGGTTTACTCTACTACAAGTACCTTCCCAGACTCCGAAAAATTTGGGTTAACATCTCAGTTGAGACGATCATCTGTTTCTATTCCAGCCAATATAGCTGAAGGTTTCGGAAGAAATTCTCCTGGAGATTTTAAAAGATTTCTAAATATATCTATGGGTTCACTTTTTGAGCTTCAAACCGAGTTTGAAATATCAAAAAATCTCGGATTGATCTCTGATGAAAAATTCTCTCGGCTTTACGATTCTAGCCGCGAAGTGGAAAGAATGATGAGTAGCTTTATTTCAAAAATATGAGAAGAATACGCTTAGTTACTTTGCTGCTCTGTTACTTTGTAACTCTAAAAGGAACAAAGTGACTAAAAATCCAAAAACCTTCTGCACAGCTCTCTATGAAGGAACATTCTCTGTTGGGCTCGATCGAGTTTTTAATAGAATTCCTCAGGATGGTAAGCCTGCAAAAGGTGCACTAAAGATTTCTATTAATCCTTTTTTGATTGTTACGCCGAACAAAAATATTCTATTTGACTGTGGGATTGGTGAATTTGGTGAAGAAACAGGTCCTTATGTAATTAGAGAGAATTTAGAAAAACACGGACTTACTGAATTTGATATAACTGATATTTTTCTAAGCCATTTACATTACGATCATATTGGTGGCTTGGCTAACAAAGAGAATGGATATTGGGAGCTTACTTTTCCTGAAGCAAAAATTTGGGCTTCGAAAGCAGATTGGGAATTAGCCACTTCTAAGGAAACATGGTATGATGATGAAAAAACTGAATTCCTTTCGTTTGTATATGCTCGAGCCGAATTACATTTCATGGAGGATACGGATCAACCTTATCCAGAGATTCGAGTGGAAAAAATTGGTGGACATACTGAATTTCATCAAGTATTATTTTTTGATGATGGAGAGTATAAGTATATGCAAGCAGGTGATGTTATTGCGACCAGAGGTCAGATTAATAGAAAATTTGCGGCTAAGTATGATTATGATCCTGAAACTAGTCAGACACAACGAGAACGACTCGCGAAACTTGCTTTTGAGAAAGGATTCACCATCTTAGCCTTTCATGATGATGAAACACCCATTGTGAAAATTATAGATCATGATGATAAAACTGGCTATATCACTGAAGTTGTAAATTCGTATGTCCCTTCCTGAGCACATTCATATCATTAAGAAGTTCCTTGTTGATCAGGGCCTCCCTGAACTGATTAACACTGCAGTTATACTAGGTTCTGGACTAGGAAGCTTTAGCGATGAAATTAGCGATCCTATTGTTATCCCTTATTCTATTATTCCACATTTTCCACAATCTACCGTTGAAGGTCATTCTGGCTCATTAATTTTTGGGATGATTAATGATAAATCCGTTCTAGCTTTCTCAGGTCGATTTCACTTTTATGAAGGATATGGATTTGATAAAACAGTTCTTCCTGTTCAATTAGCTAATGCTTTCAAAGTTGAAAAATTAATCATCTCTAATGCTGCCGGTGGAATAAATCTAGGTTTTCAAGTTGGTGATCTTATGATCATAGATTCGATATTGAGTCCTGCTAAGGAGCTGGAAGACTTAAAAGAATCTAAAGTGAACGAAGCTTTAGTAACTTTTTCCGTATCTGTAAAAGAAATTGCTAATTCTTTAGATATCCCAACTCAAAGTGGGAGCTATTTATATGTAACCGGACCTAATTATGAAACAAAGTCTGAAATCCATGCCTTTCGTTTTCTAGGTGGTGATGCCGTTGGAATGAGTACAGCCCCGGAGCTTATTGAAGCTGTTAAACTTGGTACAAAAGCCGTTGCTATCTCCTTAATTACAAACGCAGCGGCAGGTGTAACTGATCAAAAGCTAGATCACGCAGAAGTAAAAGATGCCGCAGAAATGAAAAAAGATGTTTTTGCAACCTTGGTTAAAGGATTAATAAAAGATTTATAGAATCCTTTACTTCACTCTTAATAACTAAAATTCGGCATTAGATTAGTGAGACTAGAATCAGCTTTCCTTACTTAAAAATGAATACTAAAGTTCATTATGTAGAAACCTCTTTAAATGGTATTCAAAAACTTCGAATAAGATCGATTCAAAGTGAATACAAGAAGCTTAGTTCTTTAGATAAATGACTACTTCAACTTTTAAGTGCATTATCAGAACATAAATATAATTCCATAAAAAGTTACCTATCTTTTTAATTTTAGATAGCTATCATATATTAAACTGATAGGTATCAAATTATTATATGATAAGTACTATGTCTATTTCTTATAAAGTAGTTTCAAAAAAACCTGGCGGATTAACTGGAAATAACGCTACTAAGTATTATCCCACCATTACAGATCGTGGCTTATCCGACTTGGATGAAGTTTGTGCTACTATTGCCACTCGCTCTACCTTTAGTAGAGCGGATGTGGTGGGAGTGGTTCAAGCTTTTATCGATTTGGTGCCTGAGTTATTGCTTCGTGGTAACAATGTTAAACTAGATGGTTTTGGAACGTTCAGCGTGCATGCCTCGGGAAATGGCAAACTAAAGCCCGAAGAAGTAACGGCACGAGATATTACCAAGCTTAAGCTTTCTTTTCTCCCGGATAAACGCATTAAAAAAAAGCTGCATAATGCTACCTTTGAAAAAGTACTAAAACAAAGAAGTTGAACGACTTTTAAGAGATGCTTTTGAGGTGCCTACTTATCAAACCAATAGATTTTCATTTCAGTGCTTTTTAAAACCTAAACACATATGAAATAGGATAGATTTAGATCTATTGAAGCTCCAACATTCTCATCTACATACCCTGAGCTACTATTATTATTTTTGTCTTCACCACTAATATATCCCATAGCTCTAAGACCCAACCTAAAGTTTAAATATTCTCCAAAAATGAACGTTCGGTTTATACCTAAGTAATATCCCGTTTCTAAAGCCGAATCATTTCTAATTTCATTGGCATAATCGTGTTTTCTTGAAGTCCTTCCTTTCATTAATCCAATATCGAACTCAAATTTGGAACCTTCTTTGCTAGATTGAAACCTCGGACCGATTAACAGTCGATTTCCAGAGATATCAATAATGTCTTTTCCTGAGTTAGATTCTTCGTATCCATCTAAAGAGTAATGCTGTAAAGATAGTATCACACTCATAAATGAAAATACTTGATAAGCGTAACCTAGCTCTAAACCAGATTTAAAATCCTCTTGTAATAACTCAGAGCCAGCATCATTTCTATATACAAGATTTAGTGATGTTCTATCCGGAGATAGAAAAGTTAATCCGAAGACTTCATGTTTATTACTTTGAGCTTTTATTTCAGTAGTTAGAAGAACAAAAAATAATAAAAGAATAATATTTATTCTTCTATTCATTGCTTCGCAGGTACTCTAGGAATCATCATGATTTCTTTTTGGCGACCGTCTATATACCAAAGCCCAGATTCATCAAAGAAAGCATCCTCTTCTAGCATAATTCGAATTTCTTTTCCCCATTCTTCGATATAAGTTGCAGCATTTAATTCAATAGAATAAGCTGTATTTAGATGAAGTGGATAATCACCATCACCAGGAACTCCTCCTTGAGAATCCCACATACCTAATGTTGTTCCAGCTGCATGGCCGTGATATCCAATTGGATGTGTATAAATACTAGGTTTAATTCCTTCGGAAATAGCTTGATCTCGGGACATTTTAAGAACTTCGTTTCCTGTTCTTCCTTCTTTAAATTTGTTGGTGAATATGTCTTGGAGACGATTACCGTTATCAAAAGCTTTGTTTAAATATTCTGGGACTTCAGTTTCTCCTGGACGAAGCACATAGGCATGTTGTTGGGTATCTGTATTCAATCGTAGATAAGTAATCCCAAAATCAACATGAAGTAAATCTCCAGGTAGAATAACATTCTCATCGGGTCTACTATCAAAGGTTCTAAGATGATCAAAGGATTCTGGATCTGCTCTTTGAATAGAAACACTTGGGTGAAACCAAGTAATCAACTTTAACTCACGAATTTTTTCCCTGTACCACCAAACTATATCATCTGTTGTAGTCACTCCAGGTTGAATCACTTTATCTGAAAAACCTTCTGCAATAATATTATGGGCAATTCGCACAATTTGAGGATATAAAACCATTTCTTTTTCAGATCGAGTTTCTAGCCAACCCACTGCTACTTTTTCAGCAGAAACCAGTCTACTAGTATATTTACTTCCAATTCCTTCCTTTAATTCCTCATAATCAGTTACTACCATTCCATCAGCATGTTGCCAATCAACTGAGATATTTATCCCGATATTTTTTGGATCTCTTTCTTCTATGATCTCTTTTAATCTCGCCCATTGATCTGGTTGAACTTCTTTATCCCATGCTTTTTTAAACGTCTCTCCAACATCATATCTAGCAACTGCTAGTGTTTCTAAACCTTCTTCTTCTCCTCTATCATATACAACGAGAATGGTTCTTCTTCTGGCAGCTAACCAAGTTGCAGGTAGTAAGGTTTTTATTACTGGGTCTTCATTATACTCCCTAGAAATAATCAACCACATATCTATTCCTTCTCTTCGCATGATGTCAGGAAGTATAGTTTTCACTTTATCCGCAAGAAGGTTATCAATTACTTCCGCTCTCTCTTTCATTGAAAGAATCTCCGGATAAGATTGAGCTTGAATATCTTTTAGAGATATGATCAAACTCATTAAAATTAGAAGCGAAGTAAGAACAAATGATCTATTCATAATATGTATTGATTGACTAATAGCTAGTTAATTAAGTTGATTATTCACCAGAAAGCCAAGCTTCTCTTAAAGCTCTTTTCTGACGATTTGCTCGTTTATCAATTTCTGTTTTCATTATGTCTGAAGCAGCAAGAAGTACTCGCACTCTTTTTTCTTCTCCCCATCTTGAAAACACAATTTCCACAGTCTGTCCTGGTCTTCGGCGTTCAAGGATTTCTTCAACACTATCTACATCACTTAGCCGAGTCCCTCCAATTGAAATAATTTCGTCTTCAGATTCAATTCCAGCTTCATAGAGAGGACTACCGATTTTAGCATTAGCTGTGAGTTTCCATATGTCATCACTTTCACGAATACTTCCACCTAAAGAAGCTATTCTAGGACTCACCAATTCAAAATTTACACCCATTTCATTAAATAGAGTAACATAGTCTGGCATTTCACTATTGAAAATGTGTTGCAGAAAAAATTGAATCGCAAATTCTTCTCCAGCATATTCTTTGAGAACTGATTCTAAGTCACGAACAGAATATGGAACTTCAGTTTTGCCATAATTCTCCCATACCATTTTCATGTAATCATCCAAGTTCAATCCATTATTCATTGTTCTAAGAGACATGTCTAACGCTAGCCCAAGCACACTGCCATAAGAATAATAGGAAACAAAAATATTACTATTGTTTGTAGGATCTATTGAAGTTGCTGCATCAACAAAAGGTGCTCGATAGCTCATTTCAATTGGATTGAAAAACTGCCGTCCTGGTGAATTTATTACATAATTAAGAGTTCCATCAAGACCTTCGATATATTGATCCTGAGTTCTTATACCTGCTCTAGCTAGAATTAGTCCTGTATAATAACTTGTAAACCCTTCTGCAAACCAAAGCTCACCACTCATATTAGCTTCTTCAAAATCAAATGGCTCTAGTGATGCTGGTCGAATTCGTTCTACATTCCATGCATGAAAGAACTCATGTGAAATGGTGCCAATACTTGTTTCACCTAATGGCACTTCTAAATCTTTAGAATTTACTACATAGGTTGAATTTCTATGTTCCATACCATCTCCACTAGCATTGGGCATATAACACGAAAGGAATGTGTATTCACCAAAATCAAAAGTTGGTAATTCACCGAATATATCTCGTTGGGCTTTTACAATTGCCATAACTTTACCAAAGTACTCATTTACTTCTCTATCGCTGGCAGGTGTGTGAAGTGCTAATCGGATAAGCTGACCATCTAACATTTCTTCTCGCAAATGATAATCCGCTATTTCGGTTGGGCTGTCCATAAAATAATAAGTATCTGGAGCGTAATAGGTGTTTTCTCCAATTTTCTTTAACTGAGTAGCTACTTGCCAGTTTAAATCTTCACGAACATCAAAAGTTACTTCTATTGGACGGTGTTGATAATCTCTAGCAAAAACAAAAGTTGCTGGAATATTGAGATGAGCATGAGTCTCATCCACTTGAGAATAGGTCCCTCCTCCTCTGTTTGCAAAAAGCGTATACTCAAAGCTTACGGTACCGTCATGTCCACTAACATCCCATTGTTGAGGATTTGGTCTTGTAATTTCAAGCTCATTTCCCATACTATCATATGCTTTTACGCCATATACATTCTTAGCAAAATTATGAATAGCATACCTACCAGGAGACGTTCTACTCATTCTTACTTCAAGTGGTTTAGTATCTAAATTCTTAAAAACAGCCGTGATTTTCGCCTCATGATGAACTGCATTTTCAAAAGAAATAGTGTATTCATTAATACTTTGAGCTTGCAGCTTTGCTGAAACTGCAAAAAGGACACAAAGAAATAAGTAAGTTATATTTTTCATATAAGATCAGATTAAAAAAAGAAGGTGAATATGATGAGCTTTAAGGAGTGGTGCAAGAGTTAGTACGTTAAAGAATTAAAAGAGTACTTTCCTATGCTTAAATTTTCGTTTACTTTATGATAATGAAATTATTTAGTTCAATATTGTTGATTATTTTTATTTCCATCTCTCTTTCACGAATAGTGAACGCACAAATGATAAATGATGATATTCATTCTGATATAAATACTACTCAGGCCTTCGAATTGACTTTCATTCCGATTAAATCAGCTAGGCTAACACCAGTTAAGATTCTACCGATAGAGAATTCATTCTTACTTTCATCTTTAGGTATTTTTAATGGTTTAAAGTTTCTCTCTGCAATCGATGAATTCTCATCAATCCCTATGTTTGATAGCAGGTCATATAGACCGAAGTCTTTTAGTGATTACAACAACTATTTGCAGAAAAATTATCTCATTTTAAATTCGCATTCTCTTAGAACATGGTAGGCTCTGTAACTCTAACATTTTCCGATCAAATAGGAACAATAGAGTTTTCTCATCCTAAAGGAAATTCCCTTCCAAAAGCTCTATTAATTAAACTTGCTGACACTATTCATGAAGCAGGTACAATAAACGATCTTTCTGTTATTATTTTAAAAAGCGCTGGTGATGGAGCATTTTGTGCCGGGGCTTCTTTTGATGAACTTGCAGATATCGATAGTCCTGAAAAAGGAACGGAGTTCTTTTCAGGTTTCGCTAAAGTTATTCTCGCCATGAAGAATTGCCCAAAATTGATACTATGTCAAGTTCAAGGAAAAGCAGTTGGAGGTGGTGTTGGTATTATAGCTGCATCTGATTATTCGCTAGCAAATTCTAGTGCATCCATAAAACTTAGTGAACTAAACCTAGGAATTGGTCCTTTTGTAATTGCTCCAGTAGTAGAACGTAAAATTGGGACTTCTGCACTTTCTACACTTAGCATTGATGCATCGAATTGGAGAGATGCCAAATGGGCATTTGATAAGAGGTTATATAATGATGTTTTTGACTCTAAGTCGCAATTAGAAGAAGCAACTATGAAATTGGCTTCCCAGTTATCAAAAAGTAGTCCAGAAGCAATGAAAGAGCTAAAGAGTGTACTTTGGGAAGGTCTTGAATCTTTAGATACTTTATTAAAAACTCGAGCCGAATTAAGTGGGAAACTAGCTCAAAGTAGTTTTACTAAAGACTTTATTAAACAATTTAAGAAATAGACTTCTCTTTTAATTTGGGAATCTTAATATCAAAAGTAGATCCATTTTTACCTGAATACATAATTTCGGCTTTAATTTGAGAGCATAATGATTTAACCAAAGTTAAACCAAGTGATTTACTAGTTTGATCAAGAATATCAAAATCAGTTCCCTTTCCATCATCACGAATCAATAGATGATATGCATTACCTAAAGTCTTAAAACTTATATGGATTTCACCTTTGCTGCTTTCTTCGAAAGCATGTTTATAGCAATTACTAATCAATTCATTTACAATTAAACCAATTGGAATACCTACATTCACATCAATGTGAGTTTCTTCGCATTCTAAATTAATGGTAACATCGTGATCTGAGTTTTTCATAGTTGCAGATACACTTGTTAACAACTCATCTAAAAAGGTTTTGAATTCTACTTTAGCTAAATCTTTATTCTGATAAAGGTTTTCATGAATCTTAGCCATTGCTAAAACTCTCATCTTACTTTCATGAAGTGCCTCTTTAGCCGCGCCATCTTCAATATTCCAACTTTGTAATTCTAATAAACCTGAAACAACTGCCAAGTTATTTTTTACCCTATGATGGATTTCCTTTATCAATACTTCTTTTTCATCGAGTGCTGATTGGATATCTTTAGTCTGTTCGTCAACCAATATTTTTAGATGCTTTTTTTCAAGTCTTTCAGCAGTTATTCGAATTAATACTGCTATTAGTAGAATAAATGTTAAACCTACAACTAGGTAGAAAGGGATTGTATTCCAATAGGGCTTCATTATTTCTATAGAAGAAATTGCAATAGGCTCTCCCCAATCTGATTTGATAGATTTTGCTTGAACTATAAAGTTATACTTACCAGGTGGTATACTGGTATAACGAATATCTGTTATATCATTTGAATACTCCCAATCCTTATCAAATCCATCTAATTTATACTTATAGGATATTCGATTTGGGTTTTTAAAATCTATACCATTAAATCTTATATTGAGATTATTCTCATCATAATCTAAAATGATATTTTTGTCATCTAACTCTGGTTTAAATTGACAATACACCAAATCATTATTTGCTAGAACTTCTCTTAAATAAATTTGTGGTGGCGAACTTTCCTGTAAATCTGTATCACTTTGGCTGTTTGTATATTTGATGAGTCCACGAGAATTACTACCAAACCAAAGTGTACCATCATTTTCCAATACACTTGCTAAGCCATTAAACTCAATGCCATTACCAAAATCATTAAAAGGATAATGCTTTTGAGTTGCTATTTTATTCTTTTCCCAATTTGATAGATTGTAATAATTCAACCCGCCATTTGTAGCTTGCCAAAGATTTCCTTGTTGATCAAACTGCAAAAAGATGGTCTCTTGCATGTATAAATCTAAAGTTTCAAAAGGGATAATTTTTGTTGGAAGGCCATCTTCAAATTCACATAGAATATAAATCCCTTTTGTTGTAGCTACCCAAAGATTACCTTTTTGATCTTCTTTGATATCATAAATACTTCCGCCCTCTAGTCCTTCATTAGATGTGAAATATTTAAATGTACCCTCATCAAATTTTGCAAGACCAGCATGTGTTCCAACCCAATAGTAACCTCTTGAATCTTTAAACAGTGCAATTAACTCTGTCTGCCAATACTCCTCATCTGGTGGTGGGAATTTCAGTAATTCTCCATCTTTATACTTTAAAAGTATTTCTGAGGCTGCAAACCAGACCGAGCCATCTTCTTTATCAACAAAAATATCGTTTACATAATATTCATAAATCGCATCAAAAAACTCAGGCCGAAAGAAATTCTGGCCATCAAACTCAAAGATATCATAATCAATCCCAAGCGTTATAATATTGCCGTTTGGAAGCTCTTCAATATCCCAGATTTCTCCTTCATCAAAATATTTTTCTGGTATGGTATAGTTAGTAAATTTATTGTCTTTTAGGTTACTAATACCATTTTCTGTTCCTACCCAAATACTTCCATCTGAATGTTGTAGCGTACTAAATATACTATTTGCATTTAATTCAGAGCTGCTATCATACATTATGAAATCTCTGTCTCTTAAGATGCTAACACCATCCCCATTTGTAGCAATCCAAATATCTCCATTAGTGTCTTTAATTAAACGGTAGATAAAATTACTACTCAACCCATTTCTCTTTTTAATTTGCGTATAGGTATTTCCATCATAAATAAATAAACCTCTACGTTCTGTACCTATCCAAATACTCCCACTTTCATCTTCAGAAATGCTATATACATATCCAAGATTAAGCCCATTAATTTCTTTAATAATTTTTGTTGTAAAATCTGGTTTAATAATGGTTATTCCATCACTTGTAGGAACCCATTTATCTCCATTATTTACTTCATAGACTTGATAAGCTAATTCACCTGATAAACCATTCTGTTTAGTAAGAGTGTAAGAAACTCCACCATCACGTTGATAAAGGGCTACCCCTTTGGATGTAGAAATCCAGAATCTACCTTCTTTATCCATTGTGAAATCCCAAATCTGATTGCTGGGCAAACCATTATCAGTAGATAGTATTTGGGTTACACCTTTTGCCTTATCCCATTCATATATTCCGTTTTCATCAGTACCAAACCACATTGTGCCATTTGGTCCGTATTCAATAAAATGAATATGTAAGGTATCTAAAACAGAAAGTTCTGGAATGTAAATAAGTGAGTCCTGATAAAATTTTGAAACCCCACCAAATTCTGTTGATACGAATAAATTCCCCTCTTGATCTTTGAATATATCGGATATCAATTCATCTTTTAGACCATTCTCAGAGTCATAATTAGTAAAAACTTTCCCATCATATTTTACTAACCCATTTGCAGTAGCAAACCAAACTAACCCCAAATCATCAATTATAACGTCGTATACATAACTCGATGGTAGTCCATCATTTACTGAATACGTCTTGAAGTCATATTTCTGTGCATTAATATCAGAGTATCCTAAAAAAAGGATTCCTATCAATAAAATAAATCGCTTTATGAACAATCCTGATACCATAAATCTTATTTAAAACTCAACAAATATGTGAATTAAATTTCTCCCATGCTGTTAATAATGCCTAATAACTTTTTTCAATATTTAGTTAATCATGTATTATCATGATGTATTGTTTAACAAATTAATATATATGCGAACGATTGTACTTTTACTACTAATTTTTATAGCTCAGCCCTCCAATGCACAGGATAAATGGGATGTTTCAAACCCAGATCTTGGAAAATCTATTGCTCTGTCTTTCACAACCGATGAAGGTACATGGATGAATTTGGATGTTAGTCCAGATGGAAACCATATCGTATTCGACCTATTAGGTGATATCTATCTATTACCAATGAATGGTGGGAAGGCTGAATTACTTCGAGGTGGGCATGCTTTTGAAGTTCAACCAAGGTTTAGTCCCGATGGTAAACACATTTCTTTTACAAGTGATGCTGGTGGTGGTGATAATATTTGGGTAATGAATTCCGATGGCTCTGATGCTAAGCAAATCACAAAAGAAAATTTTCGTTTGCTCAATAATTCAACTTGGACTCCAGATGGAGAATACATTATTGCTAAAAAACATTTCTCATCAACACGATCATTGGGTGCTGGAGAAATTTGGATGTTCCATAAAAGTGGTGGAAGTGGAATTCAGTTAGTTGAAAAAAGAAATGAACAACAAGATATTGGAGAACCTTCTGTCTCACCAGATGGCAGATATGTTTATTATAGTGAAGATACTTATCCAGGTGGTTTTTTTCAGTACAATAAAGATCCAAATAGCCAGATTTATGTAATACGAAGGTACGACCGTGAAGATGGCGATATTGAAACTGTAACTGGAGGAAATGGAGGGGCAGCTCGTCCTCAAATTTCTCCTGATAGTAAAACATTAGCATTTGTACGACGAGTTCGCACTAAAACAGTTCTTTATCTAAGAGATTTAGAATCTGGATTGGAAAAGCCATTATTCCAGAACTTGAGCAAAGATCAACAAGAAGCTTGGGCTATTTTCGGTGTATATACCAATTTTAATTGGACGCCAGATAGTAAAAATATTATAGTTTGGGCTAATGGAAAGATCAATAAAATCAATACTGAATCCGGTGAATCTTCCATAATTCCATTTGAAGTTGAATCAAATCACACAATAGTGGAAGCTGCTCGTTTTAAACAAGATGTTGCTCCCGACAAATTCATGGCCAAGGCCATCCGAAACGCTATTACTTCTCCAGATGGTAAAATGTTAGCTTTCAGCGCGGCTGGCTATCTGTGGACAAAATCATTACCAGATGGTGAGCCTGTAAGATTAACAAATGAAACAGATTTTGAATTTGAACCTACATTCTCCCCTGATGGAAGAATGCTTTCTTACGTTTCTTGGAGCGACAAAGAAATGGGTGCTGTTAATATTGTAAACCTACGATCTAGAGATAGATTCAAGAAACCTACTAAATTAACTTCTGTTAAAGGTATTTTCAGAGAACCATCCTTCTCTCCAGATGGTAATACTATTGTTTATCGTCGTGAAAGTGGGAACGGTCAGCAAGGTTTTGCTCATACCTTAAATCCTGGAATCTATACGGTTCCTGTTAAAGGTGGAGATTCTATTATGATAACTGATTCGGGAAATTGGCCTAGATTTAATGCAGGTGGTGATCGCATCTTCTTTCAAACTGGCGGTTATATTTTTGGGGCAATTGATAAATCATATAGAAGTGTGAATCTACAAGGTGAAGATCAAAAAACGCATTTCACATCAAAATATGGTCATGAGTTTGTTCCAAGTCCTGACAACAAATGGATAGCATTTTCTAACTTATATAAGGTGTATATCGCACCTATGACAATGGCTGGAAAAGCAATTGAGCTATCTCCATCCACAAATGCTATTCCTGTTCGTGAAGTAGCAAGCGAAGGTGGATACCATATGCATTGGAGTTCTGATAGTAAGAGACTAATGTGGACTCTAGGACAAGAGTATTTCTCAATAGATTTAAAAAATAGCTTCTCATTCGTGGAAGGTGCTCCTGATAGTTTACCAGAACCTCCAAAAACAGGAATGGATATTGGTTTAGAATTAGATACTTATGTTCCTGAAGGTATCATTGCATTCACAAACGCTCGAATTATTACAATGGAAGGTGATAAAGTGATCGAAAATGGAACCATTGTTATAGAAGGAAACAGAATAGTTTCTATTGGTTCTGATATTTCTATCCCAACCGGTGCAAAAGTTATGGATGTTGATGGGAAAACTATCATGCCAGGTATTGTTGATGCACATGCCCATTTAGGCAATTTTAGATTGGGTCTTAGTCCACAGCAGCAATGGGAATATGTTGCTAATTTAGCTTATGGTGTAACTACAGCACATGATCCATCATCAAATTCGGAGATGGTATTCTCTCATTCTGAAGCTATAAAAGCTGGCAACATGATTGGACCAAGAGTCTACTCCACTGGTGTAATTCTATATGGTGCCGACGGTGCATTTAAAGCAACTATTAATAGTTATGAAGATGCCCTTTTTGCACTTAAACGAACAAAAGCTTTTGGAGCGTTTTCAGTTAAAAGCTATAATCAACCTAGAAGAGACCAACGCCAACAAGTAATGAAAGCAGCAAAGGCTCTTGAAATGATGGTTGTTCCTGAAGGTGGCTCTTTCTTCTTCCATAATATGAGCATGATATTAGATGGACATACTGGAATAGAGCATAATATTCCTGTGGTTCCATTATATAAAGATGTACGTGAGCTTTGGAGTAATTCAGAATCTGGATATACGCCAACTCATATTGTAAACTATGGAAGTATGAGTGGTGAATTCTATTTCTATCAGAAATACAATGTATGGGAAAATGAGAAGCTACTCACATTTACGCCTCGCAGTATCATCGATCCTCGTTCTCGCCATAGAATCATGATTCCTGATGAAGAATATGAAAATGGTCATATCAAAACAGCAGAATCTTCAAAGCTATTGACTGATGCTGGAGTAAAGGTAAATCTTGGAGCTCATGGTCAACTTCAAGGGCTTGGTGCACATTGGGAACTTTGGATGATGAGTCAAGGGGGAATGACCAATATGGAAGCATTACGTGTTGCAACTCTAAATGGTGCTCATTACCTGGGACTTGATGATGATATTGGTTCCTTAGAAGTTGGTAAGCTAGCCGATTTGATTGTTCTTGATGGAAATCCATTACAGGATATCAATAATACCAATACTGTAAGATATACCATGGTAAATGGTAGATTATTTGATGCAGCTTCAATGAATGAAATTGGAAATCAAACCAAAGAACGTCTTCCATTTTGGTGGGAAAGAGACGGTTATGGCGAACAATTTGACTGGCATGCTATCACTCTTGAAGCTGCAGGATTACAATGTTCTTGTTTTGCAAGGCATTAGAGATTGGTAAAATTTTTCTCATTATATTTAGAAGCCATGAAAAAATTCATGGCTTTTTTTATATCCTTAAAACAACCTACCAATTAATAACACAACCATAACAGCAATACTTATTGCTGCAATAGGAGTAATCCTATTTTCAACTAAAGCGGTTATTATAAAGTTAGCATATCAATATAATATTGATGCGATAAGCTTACTGCTTTTAAGAATGCTCTTCTCATTGCCCTTTTATCTTATGATTTGGGGAATCCATCATAGTAAATGGAAACAAATTCCGCTTAGTAAAAAAGAAGGTTTATTGATAGCCTTATTAGGCTTAATAGGATATTATCTTGCGAGTTACTTTGACTTTATGGGACTAACATTGATCTCTGCTAGCCTTGAAAGACTTATACTTTTTAGCTATCCAACTATAGTTCTCATATTAAGCGCTTTCATACTTAAAAAGAAAATCACTAAAGTACAGATCATCTCCATTCTTATTACTTATTTAGGGATTGCTATTATTTTTATAGATCGAGGAGGAATCACAATTGGAACAACAGATACTCTACTAACTGGAGCTTTTTTTATCGGCTTAAGTGCATTTACTTATGCACTATATTTAGTAGGAAGTAATTTTATGATTGCAAAAGTAGGAAGTATCAGGTTAACGACTTTCTCTATGTTGGTTTCTTGCTCTGCAGTCATTATTCATTATCTATTAACTAGTGAAATAGATCTATTAGGATATCAAAAAGAAGTCTATTTCTTGAGTTTTTTAATGGCAATAGTAGCAACTGTAATCCCTTCTTTTTTAATTAATGAGGCTATTAAAAGAATTGGAGCTCCTACAGTTTCCATCATTGGGAGTTTAGGCCCTGTTTCAACTATTACTCTGTCAATAATTTTTTTAGGTGAAATGCTAACACTTACTCAATTCTTTGGAGCATTTATTATTATTCTAGGTGTAATCTTTATTAGTTTGAGTAGTCGAAAGTAATTAATTTGTTATTCCTTTAAACAATTTGGCTAAAGGTTATTGTGTAAAATAACAGTATCGAAAAAATTTGAGCTTTTTTATTAATTGGATTCCCACCTTTTACATTCCGTTTTAAATATAAAACAGTAGTGAGTGGCGTTAAAAGCAAGATTAATATAGATACAACAATCAAAAGCTCCATACTTTCTATAAGCCAAATAAGTGGCATTAAAGTAGATGGAAAAATGCCAAAGAAAAAAACATCAATGTTTAGTTTCTCAATCATGATATTGTTTATTATTGGTTTATAATCAACAATATTCAGTAAAATTAAATTTTAATCTTATATCATCTACTTTTTAAAAGTTATCTCAACCTTAGTTCCCACCCCATTTTTTCCAGCCGAAACTTTATACTCTCCATTAAGCTGAGATGCTAAGGTCTTAATTAGAGTAGTACCTAAATTATCTGATTTTTTCATTCCATTATCGTCTAGACCCAATCCATTGTCTTCAACTACTAAATTGATTATTTGGTCTTTTTCTTTCATTGAAATTCGAATCTCCCCCTCATCTATTCCTTCAAAAGCATGTTTAAAGGAGTTTACTATAATTTCGTTTAGAAGAAGTGAACACGGAATCGCTTTATTTATATCCAAAGAAAAATTATCTACATCAGAAGTCACAGATATATTTTTGGATTCATTAATGTGCATACTTGTTATTGCTTGCACTAAGTCATTTACATATGACCTATAATCAATAAAAGATAGTGTATCACTGTGATATAACATTTCATGTACTAATGAAATCGATTGTATTCTTGCCTGACTTTCAGATAGAGCCTTTGCGACTTGTTCATTATCTGTTTCATAGGCTTGTAAATGCAAGATTCCAGAAATAACTGCTAAATTATTTTTCACTCTATGATGTATCTCAGACAGCAAAATTTCTTTCTCTCTAAGAGATTTTTTGACTTGCTCATCTGCTTCTTTACGTTCGGTGATATCAGTTGCAACACATACGGTACCTACCATTTCTCCTGTCCCACTAATTAATTCAACTTCAGAAAACAGAACGGGTATTCTATTCTTTCGTCTAGTTAAGAGGCAGAACTCAAAAACACTTCCATTTTTGTTATTTTTATCATATACATCGCCCATATTTTCTAGATCAAAGAATTCTTTGACTGAAGTACCAATTATTTCTTCCTTGGTATAATGGAGCATCTCTAAACCGGCCTTATTAATACCTACAATAGAGCCCTCGATATCGGTTACTATAAGTGTCTCTCTAATTGATTCAATAATGTTATCAAGATAATCTCTAGCTAATGTTCTCTTCTTTAAATTGGAAGCCATTGAATTAAAAGACGAAGCTAATTCCCCTAACTCGTCAGAACTAGTTACTTGAATCTTTTCATCTAAATTACCCTTTCCAATTTTTCTTGCACTGTTATTTAGCTTTTTCAAAGGTTTAGCAATTGATCTATAAACGTATAAGGCAATGAGTATTGATAGAAAAATGCAGATTAATGAAACGAACGCTATTACATAATTTGCTTGTTCAAGCTTGCTCGTTAGTTGCTCATTTTCGTTGTTCTGCTTCTCAATTGCTTGGTTTCTTAGATAAGAAATGTCTGGGATTACCCGATTTCGAAAATATGGACTTATCGAAGTATTAAATAATGCATTCGCCTCCTCAACGTCTTCATCAACAAGTTTTAACCAATCTGTAGACAAGCTTGTATAAAAGACTAAACTCTCATCTAACCTTTTAACTTCATAGGAGTATTTTAAAGTTGTATTAGTTTCAGAATCTGCAATAAATTGTTTCACCTGATTTATAGATATTGACAGTTCAACTATTTGCTTTTCAAAACTTTGAGAAAGCATACCTATTGTTGGCTCATCAATTGTAGTCTCACTATCTAGACTTTTTTTTGTGTCTTTAATTGCAGTTAAAAAGACTAAACTTTGATATAAATCTCTCTCAATATCAGCTGTAATTTGAACAAAGTTCGTGGTCTCAATATTATTCTTAAGTAGCTGATTTTGAACAGAGTTTGAATACCAATGGGAAACAATCCCAAGTGTGGCGATCAGTATGCTTATACATACAAAACTTACTATAATTTTGTTACCCAGTTTCAAAACGTATTCTTTTAAAACAATTTATTAGTTGTAGTAGGTAATCACTAGAACATCAGATTAGAAAAGATTCATGTAACAAATGAAGCTTTGGTCAACTTTTAATTGCCAAGACCTATTTTTGATCTATAAGAGAGGAATAACGCGCTCAATAATATTTATAAAACCTTCAATAGAGACATTTCTAATTAACAAATACTCAATATGTGAGCGTGATAAAAAATCATTTCACTCTTTTAGTTTATATATATCTGGTTAAATGCGCTCTTAAAATGCTCTAGTTGATGCTTTAAACCCACTGTTACTCTAATACAATTTGGAAGCCCAAAAGCGTTGATTCTTCTTAGAATAACTCCTTTTTCAAGCATTTTTTCTGTGAAATTAATTGCTTCATCTTCCGTAGGTAAAACCATCATTACAAAATTTGAAACTGAAGGTACGTACTCGATATTTTTTTCTGTAAAGAATCTATATAATTCTTCTCTACCTTCTTTTACCATTTTGACTGATTTATCTAGAAACTTATCATCATTAAATGCTGCTAAAGCCGCAGCTTGACCTATTCCTCCAGGTTCAAAAGCTAATTTTGTTTTAAACATATACCTAATCAAGTTTTTTGGCCCAATACCATATCCAACTCTAAAACCTGCAAGCCCGAAGCCTTTCGAAAAGGTTCTGAGTACAATTACATTATCGAAATTATAGCTCAATACGTCAGGATAGTCTTCAATTTTATTAGCAAATTCATAATAAGCTTCATCCATTACTACAATAACATCTTTTGGAACTTGCTCCATAAGCCATTCAAATTCGGATGTATTTATATATGTACCTGTCGGATTATTAGGGTTTGCTACATAAATCATCTTTGTGTTTTCATCAATAGCATTAACCATTGCTTTAACATCAAAACGATAATCGTTTGTCACCGGTATTTTTTTAAGCTTTACCCCTCGTATTTTTGCTTGAACAAACATTCCGATAAAAGTTACATCGGCAGTAATAATATTCTGTTTATTATGAAAAAACGTTCTACATAAAATTGCCAATAGGCTCTCAGAACCAGATCCAACTATAATATTATCGACTTCTACATTTGTTTTAGTTGCGATTGCTTTTCTAAGTTCTTTAGAGAGAGGGTCTGGATAGTCGTTAATTACTTTAACCGCATCTTCAACAGCTTTATTAACATTTGGACTATATCCTAGTCTATTCTCATTTGACGCTAATTTCGAAATCTGCTTAGGATGATAAGCCTCTACTACCTCAGCAATTGTTTTCCCAGCTACGTAGGGTTTTAATTCTTCTATATTTGAAGGAACAATCGTTGTATCTTTTGATGAATTCATTTTTCCAAACTCCATTTTTAATAAAATTACGATTAAATGCTCGGTTTTTATAATTGTTTAGCTTCAATCGTTTTAGAAAGTCATTTCAATCTTTACCTTTCAGTATGAAAAAAATAATAGTTACAGGTGCTAGTACAGGAATAGGATACTCAACAGCTTTAAAACTTGCTCAAGATGGTCATCATGTGTTTGCAATCGCGCGCTCTGAAAAAAATCTCAAAAAATTAGCAGATGAATCTTATGATGGCATTATCACCCCAATTTCTGCTGACCTTACACACAATTCTGGAATTGATAAAATATCTTCTTCATTAAATACTATTGATTCCATTGATGTTTTGATTAATAATGCTGGATCTCTTATCAATAAACCTTTTATGGAAACTACTATTGATGATTGGCTTAACCAATTTAATATAAATGTTATTGCATCTGTTCAGCTCATTAAGCTATTGAAAGATAAATTGATGAGTGGTAGCCATATCGTTAATATAAGTAGCATGGGTGGGTTCCAAGGTAGTTCTAAGTTTCCTGGACTTTCAGCTTACAGCTCCTCTAAAGGAGCACTTACAATTTTAAGTGAATGTTTAAGTACTGAATTTTCTGGTGATGGAATTGCTGTGAATTGCCTTTGTCTTGGTGCAGTTCAAACCGAAATGCTTGAAGATGCTTTTCCTGGTTATAAAGCCCCAACTAGTCCCAATGAAATGGGAGAGTTTATTTCACATTTTGCATTAACTGGGCAATTATTTTTCAACGGTAAAGTGTTACCAGTGGCTTTAAATAATCCTGAATAGTACATTGCAAAGCCTTATTATTTGTTTAAATTCAACAAAACCAGAATCACTTACTTTTTCGATGAAGCAAATCTTTATTAGCATTACACTATTTTTTGCAATTTCATTACACGCATATACTTTAAAAGCTCAATCTGTCCAACTTCTTGCTGGTAATACCTTAAATGGAGCAATGAATGGCACTCTACTTGGGGGAGCTTCTATGGCTATTACCAATAGTGACGATTTCTATCCTCTTCAAGTAGGATTGGGTATTGGTACACTATATGGGATAGGAATGGGTGGTTATGATATAACCAAAGGTGGTGGAAAAGAAATTCTAGTATCAGGTTTATTTAATGATGGAAACAATAGTTCAATTATTGTACTTCTTGACACATTTTATGGTGCCGCTGCTGGTTCTATAATAGTAACTTCAATAATGTTAGTGGCTAACAAACCACTTATAGATGGATTACAATATGGCTCTGGAATAGGAGCTTGGATAGGATTTGGTTTTGGTGTTTTTGACACTATTATTCTTGCAAAGACTACCACCTCACCATTAGCAAACACTCAATTACCTGATAATAATGCTAGTGGCTTTATAGGTTTGAATCTTGAAAATGGTGCTTCATTTGGATTTATAAACCCTTCCATTGTTCAAACAATTGAACTGTCATCAACATCCTTCGATAGATCTTTTTCACCTGGTGTTGAACTGTTAAACTTTAAGTTTAACTTCTAGATTCAATCTCAACAAATGTTCTTAATACTTCTCTAACAGTATTAATATGTCCACTTAAAGAAGGGTGTAAGCCATCACCAAGATAATTCCACGCCTTTGGTTCTTCTTCTCCCATTCTAATACCTTTTGGATCAACTATTCCACCTGTTTTACCAGTTACTAATTGGCGAACTTGCTCAATATCATTGTTATCAATAGTAAATTCGTAAATAGGATTTGCCTCTAGTAATTCACTTATTACTGGTGTTGGAGTAACCCATAAAGAATGATTCTCAACCTGTGCATCAAGAATTTCGTGTATAGTATTTAGGTTTTCCCATGTTTCTGATAAAGGAAGTAATGTTCTTTGTGGTGCTATGTTCAGTTTTTGAACATCGAATGTTCCAAGTGAAACTAATACCCAGACTGGCTCATGTAATATTACATCTCTATCTAACCTTTTAAGTGCTTCTGAAGTTGTATTATAAGCAACCCCTGAATTTATAAATTTGAATTCAGCATTTTCGAAAGATATTTCAAGTAAATGCTTAAAAATTTCAAACCAGCCTTGTTCGTCTTCAGTTGATGAATCTCCAAATGCTACAATCGTTTCTTCACCATCAAATGGAAGTTTATCAATTAAATCAATTATCTCATCTTCCTTTAAGAGTTCAAGCGCACCTTGTTTTGCATTTTGTTCAAAATTCTGACGATATGTTTTAAGTTCTTCTACAGAAATTCCTAACAACTTGGCTTCAACTTCAATTTCAGCTTTCCCTGGGAATAAAGGATACCTTTTCTCGGCATGAAAAAACGGTATCATGAATTGTTCAATAACACTTTTCTCTTCTTCACTTAACTTTTTCATACTATATCTTTGTTTAATAGATCTTTAACTAGTTCAGGAACTCCTAAAACAGCTTTTTTTTTAATATGCTTCCAATCTGATGATAATAAAACATCTGGTTTTGCAGGATCAATTATCACCTTAGATATTTCACTATTAACATAATGAATTAAATTAGCCGCAGGATAAACTGATAGTGAAGTTCCAATAACAATAAAATAGTCAGCTGTTGCTAACTCTTCTATTGCAATTTCAATCATTGGTACCATCTCGCCAAACCAAACAATATTTGGTCTTAACTGGGAACCATCTTTAGATAGATCATTCAGATGGATCTGTCGATTACCTATCTCAATTACTTCTTTAGGATTGTTTTCACTTCTTGCTTTAGTAAGCTCTCCATGTAAGTGAATTACCTTTGATGAGCCTGCTTTCTCATGTAAAGCATCAATATTTTGAGTAATAATTATTACATCATACTTTACTTCAAGTAGTTTTAAAGCTAAATGTGCATCATTTGGTGATGATAACGCTGCCTGCTCTCTCCTTAGATTATAAAAATCGAGAACTTTCTTTGGATTAACTTTCCATCCATCTATTGAAGCAACTTCATTAACATTATACCCTTCCCAAAGTCCACCTGAATCACGGAATGTAGAAAGTCCACTTTCTGCACTAATTCCAGAACCTGTTAATACAACAACTTTCTTATTTTGCATTTACAGTTTGAAGATTAAACCAAGAACTATTGATTTGGAAATCTTCTACGACATCATTGATTGAACCTTTCTGGAAAGTATTTAAAATACTGTTTATCTCTTCTTGAAGTACTAAAACAGCATTTTGAATAAGTTCTTTATTAAACCCCTGATCTCCTAAATCTAAGGTAAATTCCATAGAAACTATTCTACCTAATGCCTTCCCTAGTTCTACTAATTTTCGTTGGGGCATTTTTGTATCTATTTCGAAATTTAAAATGTCTTTAAAATAATCAGACGATTTTTGTGTTGGCTCGTACTCTTTTAAGAAATCATATAAGTTCGTTCTTTTGAATTTTCTCATCATCTTAATAACAGATTCAGAAATTTGTTGATATAGTATATCATTAGAACCTTCAAAAATCTGAAAAGGTCTACTATCAACAGTTGATCTACCAGCAATATGATCTAATCGATAACCTTTTGCACCTGTCAGCTGTAAGAGTGATTGAGAAGCTTTTTGCATGTAATCAGTAACTACTGACTTAATCGAGTTAGCTTGTACATCCATTCTTGAAGTATTCTTTTCTAACGGAACATTTATACCTGTAAAATTACACATTGCAGAACAAACAGTGAAATATGACTGAAGTTTAGTAATACGCGATTTTACTTGATCATATTCAAGTAAACTTTGGCCGCCTACATAACGATTTCTACAGTGATTTACTCCCTCTTCCATCATTCTTCTCAAGAATCCCATTCCCATTCCTGGAAACTGCAATCTACTTCTGTGAAGCAGATCCAACATCAACGTTATGCCAGTTCCTTTTGGTTCTAACTTGTGAGTAGCTGGAACTTCAATATTTACCCTATTCTTTCCATAAGGAAGCATATATAAACCTAGGTTATTATAGTATTCCTCTACTTCTATTCCGCCATTTCGAACATCATGTACAAAAAACGATATATCTCTACCTAATTCCCCATTTGCATTTTTTTCTCTTGCTGTCATTAACCAAAAATCTGCCATACCGGTTAATCCAGCCCAATGCTTTAGTCCTTCAATATTATAACTACCTGTTTGAGAATTACTTGTAAAAGATGTTTGCATTTTTAATGCTTCAGAACCAAAATCAGGTTCTGTTATCATTAATCCACCCATCTTATTTGCATTCAAAACTCTATGATAAACATCTTTCTTAACTGATTCATCTGCATAATTAGCAATAGGTTGTAGAAATAAAGCTCCGTTTATCCCCATCATTAATGACAAAGGAAGAGATTCATATGAACTTGCTTCTAACATTGACAGTGCTTCTGAAGTATTTCCTCCAAATCCACCATATTTAGAAGGGATGAAGGCACCTAATGGATTTAAATCCAAAATTTTATTAAGTGAAGTTTCTGTTATTCCTCTATCTAAAGCTTCTATATTAGTTTCATCAGTTGAAGCAAATATTTCAGATAAGCGGTTTTTATATTCTTTTAAAAATGATTCGAAATCAAACATACCAAGTATTTTTTGTTATAAATATATACGCACTTAATATACAATTTATAGATAGGAAAAGTGCCTTAAGGATATAAATAAAAAAAACCCTGACCAGCGGATAGCGGATCAGGGTTTAAAAAAAGAAGAGGCGGCGACCTACTCTACCGCAAAGCAGTACCATCGGCGCTGCAGGGCTTAACGACCGTGTTCGGGATG